>OFFJ01000658.1_pt1 | contig 28153 bp, 23 predicted proteins | sample 1521261 | NCBI WGS metagenome assembly OFFJ01 (sample SAMEA3504122, study PRJEB24116) | mouse gut metagenome | biome: mouse gut; feature: mouse-associated habitat; material: faeces | place: Denmark | collected 2011 | reverse complement strand
GCCTGCTGCAGTTCTTCCAATACTGCAGAGATGATGTTACTGATCCTCAAATTAAGGACCAAGTATGAACATACAGGGAAAAAGGAGATTCATTACATTTGTGTTTGGGTGTTGGTACCTAGGTCACATTTATTTATATAGGAGGAAATCTAATGGCAAGAAAAAAGAAAACAATGGATGGTAACAACGCTGCTGCTCACGTTTCTTATGCGTTTACAGAAGTTGCTGCTATCTATCCTATCACTCCTTCATCTGTTATGGCTGAGGTTACTGATATTCTTTCTTCTCATGATACTAAGAATATTTTCGGTCAGAATGTAAGAGTGCAGGAAATGGAATCAGAAGGCGGTGCTGCCGGTGCAGTTCACGGTTCACTTTCAGCAGGTGCTTTAACAACAACATATACGGCTTCACAGGGTCTTTTACTTATGATTCCGAATATGTACAAAATCGCAGGTGAACTTCTTTCATCCGTAATTCACGTTTCGGCTCGCTGCGTATCAACTCATGCCCTTAATATTTTCGGTGATCATTCAGACGTTTATGCCTGCCGTCAAACAGGTTATGCAATGCTTTGCTCAAACAACCCTCAGGAGGTTATGGACCTTGGTGCGGTTGCTCACCTTGCAACGCTCAAATGCGGTGTTCCTTTCCTTCATTTCTTTGACGGTTTCCGCACATCTCACGAGATTCAGAAAATTGAGGTTTGGGATTACGAGGATCTTAAATCAATGGTAGATATGGAGGATGTTAAGCGTTTTCGTGCTCACGCTCTTAACCCTGAGCATCCGACTCTCCGTGGATCTGCTGAAAACTCAGACCTTTTCTTCCAGCACAGAGAGGCTTGCAACAAGTATTACAACGATGCTGTTGAAGCAACCGTTAAGTATATGGATGAGGTTAATGCAAAAATCGGCACAGATTACAAGCCTTTCAACTATTACGGTGCAGCTGATGCAGAGCATATCATTATTGCTATGGGTTCAGTTTGTGACACAATTGCAGAAACAATTGATTACCTTAACGCTAAGGGCGAAAAGGTTGGTCTTGTTAAGGTTCATCTTTACAGACCGTTCTCTGCTAAATATCTTCTTGATGTTATTCCGTCAACCGTAACAAAGATTTCTGTTATTGACAGAACGAAGGAACCCGGCTCAATCGGCGAACCTCTTTACCTTGATGTTGTTGCTGCTCTTAAGGGCTCCGCATTTGAAACAACACCTGTATATAACGGCCGTTACGGTCTTGGCTCTAAGGATACGGTTCCTGCTCATATCATCTCAATTTATGATAATATGAAAGCAGCAGAGCCGAAAACAACATTCACAATCGGTATTGTTGATGATGTTACAAATCTTTCACTTGATGCAGGCGAGAATGTAGACACTACTCCTGCAGGCACAACATCCTGTAAATTCTGGGGTCTTGGATCAGATGGTACAGTAGGTGCAAACAAAGACTCTATCAAGATTATCGGTGATAATACAGATAAATTTGCTCAGGGCTATTTCTTCTATGATTCAAAGAAATCCGGCGGTATTACAGTATCTCACCTTCGTTTCGGTGACAGCCCGATTACATCAACATATCTTATCAATAAGGCAAACTTTGTTGCCTGCCATTGTCCGTCATATGTAACAAAATATGATATGGTACAGGATCTTGTTCCCGGCGGCACATTCCTTCTTAACTGTATCTGGACTCCGGAAGAGCTTGATGAGGAGCTTCCTGCAGCAATGAAGAGATATATTGCTGAAAATGATATTAATTTATATATTATTAATGGTATTAAGATTGCTGAAGAGGTTGGTCTTCGCGGACGTGCTTCAACAATTCTTCAGTCTGCTTTCTTTACAATTTCAGGTATTCTTCCTGTTGATGAGGCTATTGAGCTTATGAAGGCTAAGGCAACTGCTAAGTTCTCTAAGAAGGGTGATGCAATTGTTGCCGCTAACCACGCAGGCATTGAGCGTGGTTCTAAAGAGCTTATCAAGGTTGAGGTTCCTGCAAGCTGGAAGAATGCACAGGATGATGAGGTTGAGCTTGAGGTTAAAACAGACCGTCCTGAAATGAAGAAGTTTGTTAAAGAAATTCTTGATCCTGTAGGTCATCAGAAGGGTGACACAATTCCTGTTTCAACATTTGTTGATATGGCAGACGGCGTATTTCCGCAGGGCTCTGCAGCATTTGAAAAGCGCGGTATCGCAGTAGATGTTCCGGAATGGGATGCAACAACCTGTGCTCAGTGTAACAGATGTTCAATGGTTTGCCCTCATGCGGTTATCCGCCCTGTAGCACTTACAGAGGATGAGCTTGCTGCTGCTCCTGAAAACACAAAGGCAGTGGATCTTAAAGTTCCTAAGAATTCAGGTCTTAAATATGCGATTATCGTTTCAACACTTGACTGTACAGGCTGTGCATCTTGTGCAAATGTTTGTCCTACAAAATCACTTACAATGAAGCCGATTGCTTCACAGATGGATCAGCAGCCTGTATTCGATGCTCTTTGTGATACAGATCCGAATCCAACAGTGGCTTCAGATAAAACGATTGTTTCAACGCAGTATCTTAAACCGTATCTTGAGTTCTCAGGTGCTTGTGCAGGCTGTGGTGAAACACCTTACGCTAAGCTTGTAACTCAGCTTTTCGGTGACAAGATGTATGTTGCAAACGCAACAGGCTGTTCTTCAATCTGGGGTGGTTCGGCTCCTTCAACACCTTATACTGTTGATAAAAACGGAAACGGTCCTGCTTGGTCTAACTCACTCTTTGAAGATAATGCAGAATTTGGTTTAGGTATGTTCCTCGGAAATGCTCAGATTCGTTCAAGACTTGCTGAGGATGCTCTTGCTCTTCAGAATTCAGCAGTTGCTGAAGAGGTTAAGGCTTATCTTGATACATTTGAGGATACACGTGCAAACGATGCTCCTGCAAAGGCACTTATCGCAGCTCTTGAAAATGCAGAGCTTTCAGGTGATGAAAAGGCTGCTGCTGAGGACTTCCTTAAGGATAAGGATTATGCGGCTAAGAAGAGCCAGTGGATCTTCGGCGGTGACGGTTGGGCTTATGATATCGGCTTCGGCGGTCTTGACCACGTTATTGCTCAGAATCAGGATGTAAATATTCTTGTATTTGATACAGAGGTTTATTCAAACACAGGCGGTCAGGCTTCAAAGGCTACACCAACAGGTGCAGTTGCTCAGTTTGCTGCTTCAGGTAAGATAACAAAGAAGAAGGATCTTGCAAAGATTGCAATGTCTTATGGCTACGTTTATGTTGCTCAGATTGCAATGGGTGCTGATTACAACCAGTGCTTAAAGGCAATTAAAGAGGCTGAGGCTTATCACGGTCCGTCACTTATTATTGCTTATGCACCGTGTATCAACCACGGTATCAAGATGCCGTTCAACCAGGCTGAACAGAAGAAGGCAGTTACATCCGGTTATTGGAATCTCTTCAGATATAATCCTGCTCTTATTGCAGAGGGTAAGAATCCATTCTCACTTGATTCAAAAGAGCCTACAGGTGATTATCTTGAATTCATCAACGGTGAAACACGTTACTCTTCACTCAGAAGAAGCTTCCCTGAAAAGGCTGATGAGCTCTTCAATATTGCTGCTGATAATGCAATTGAAAAGTATAATGAGCTTGTTCGCACAGTTGATTACTATGCACCTAAGAAGGACTAATATAGTTAATAAATAAAAAACGGGGCTGCCGGACGGCAGCCCTTATTTTGTATAGGGGAGAAGGGTAGGTATATGGAAAATTTAAGTAAATTCTGCACCTGCAAAGATTTAAAGTGTCCGCTTAATCCTGTTAATCATGAGAAGGGCTGCAGTCTTTGTATCAGCAAGTGCCTGAAGGATAAGGAAATTCCAAGCTGCTTTTTTAAGTTACTGAATAAAGACGATGAAATTACAGGATATTCCATTGAGGATTTTGCAAAACTTGTTCTTGATGAATAGAGTTATAAAAAAGGCTGTGTGTTGATTAACACATAGCCTTTTTGTTGCCCCCCGCCAGTAAAGACAATAAAATGGGAGGATATTATTCGTTCCCTTATGTTCTTTTTGGATATGGCAAATTATCAGGTAAGCCCAATATATAATCTGCCGAAACATTAAACAATCTACATAATGCTCTTAAATCCTCTAAATTTGGTTCTGTTGTTCCGTTTTCAATATATGAGACTTTTCGTTGAGTAATATTGCATTTATCTGCAACTTCCTTTTGTTTTAAATCCTTGTCTTGTCTTAATTCTTTTATTCTTTTTTGTGCTATATCCATTTTTATCACCTCAAATATATTTTACAATAGATAAAAATTAACTATTGACATATAGTTAAAAACTATCTATAATTATTTTGGATGGAATGAATAAGGAAATTTATGGAGAAAGTAAAAATGCAGAAAAAGGTAACAATCACACAGGAAGAATATGCAGAATACAAAAAGCTTAGAAAATATAGAAGATTGATTTCTGATAAATACAGAGAGCAGAAGCCTTATATTTATCAGCTTAAAATATTATCAGAAGCACTTGGTTGTTCGATGGTTGGCAAAGATGATGTTGTTGATTTGATTTTTAACAATATTTATGATTTATACAATAATGCTATGGAACTTGATGATTTGATACACAATTATATTGATTTCACAGTGAAAATGTGATGCTGGCATTATCTATTTTTTTATAAAAGAATATAAAAAACAGGAGGGCATATGCCCTCCTGTTTTCATTTTATTAATCGAATTTTTCAAATTTCGGATAATATTTGAATATAACCTTACCCATTATTTTATCCTCAGAAACATATTTATTGCTCCAATGTCGAGAATCCATAGAATTGTTCCTGTTATCACCTAATGTAAAATAAAGATTTTCAGAAACAGTGTATATGCCACTATCGCTTTTGGTACAATATTTGCTGAGAAAGGCAGTTGTGCCGACGGTCATACCGTTTTCAGCATAACAGAAACTTCCGTCTGTGGTTATTTCTTCACCCATTTCCGGAATGTAAAACGGACCTGCGTTGCCGCTTGGTACTTCTTCCGGATTAACAAAGCTCTGGTCTGTTTCAATGGTTTTTCCGTTCTTGCTTGTAATACGGGCAACACCATTTATAACCTCAAGTGTTTCGCCGGGTAAACCGATAACTCTTTTAACAAAAGTGGTATCCTCATCATCGGGATACTTGAACATAATAATGTCATATCTTTCGGGTCCGTCGGATTTATATGCGAGTCTGCTTGCTATGATTCTGTCATCTTCATTGATTGTGGAAATCATGGAGCCGGTAGGAACAACTGCATTTGCAAAAACAAAAGTTTTCAGCAGAGCTGCTATTATAACAGCGGCAATAATTGGAATAAGAAAATCAATTGTTTCCTTTAATTTATTTGGCTTTTTCTTCTCTTCCTCTGGTTCCTCCGCAGGCGTAACTGCTCTCGGAACAGCCTCCTCCTGTTCTTCCCCAAGCATATCAATTTGCTTTGTTATGCTTGCTTCGGGGTTAATATCAATGTTGAATTGCTTAGAACCGCAATTAGGGCAAACAAGCCAATCACCGTCATTTATAAGTGTATCACAGCCGCATTTATTACAAATCATTTATTTGCCAGCCTCTTTTCTAATTTGTTTTTTCTTGCGCTTTAATATATCAGCAAGCGTAATAATCTGATTATATGGTGTAGCCGTATTAACTACTTTAAAGTTTTCAGCACTGCTTGTGAGCTCTGTTGAAATATTTTCCTTAGCACGGTCATTAAATCCGGAACAGTCAAGAGAGTTATCAATATATATTTTAAGCATTCTGCTCTTCTCACGAACAAGCGTAATTTTATGATTGGTTCCGCTTATTATACTTTCCGATTTCATACTGAGTACGCCTACGTTTGCATTAATTTTTCCTTTTTCAATGCTTATCATTATATCATTGTTTTGGCAGATAAGGCCGTCTTTTCCGTCATAATCAAAACTGATTGTAAATTCATTTCCGAATCTGCGTTTAGGATAACGGTTGTCTTTTTCGCCGAACTGAAGAATTTTTACTTCAAACGGAGCAAGTGTTACATTGATTTTATCATTATATTTATAGGTTGCATCCGATTCTGAAGTGTTTTTGTTATAAACATTATATCTTTTAACATTTTTCAGTGTTTCAGGACAGCCCATCAGTTTGTTCAATGTAAGGGTAAGTGAAGCGGATTCATTTGTGGGATTACGAAGCGCAATGATTCCCTCGCCGTTTTCTGCCCAGCTTGCATAGCAGTAAATATTGTTTTCGGCAGGATTTCCGCCTAAAAACATAGCATTTTTCAATATATGGTAATTGTGCTTCTGCCAGCTCAGAACATCTGATAAAATCTGCCACTTTCTGTCATTCATCATACCATCGGAAAGGTAAAGCTCGGCAAGTGCAGAGCCACGGCAGGCATTCCAATAAAATGCTTTTTCAAATTCCTCATCTGTGTAATCAAGCTTTGCCTCATAACCGTAAATAGGTTCGTGGTTATATATGTTGGAAAGCGGGAACTGCAAGCCTCTTGTAACAAGAAAATCATAATAAATACTGTCTCGGTATGTAAGCTCTGAATCTACCTGAGCCTGCTTATGGGCCGGGTAATTGTCTGCAAAGCCTATATCATTACTGTGCTGAAGCCATATGGAATTTACATATTGAAGCCACCACGGAGAAGGACTTACATAACAGGTCATATTTATCCACATTTTTTTGCCGAGCTTGGCTCTGGTTGTGTGAAGTGCACGGAATATTTTAATCCAGCGATGCCACATTTCCGTAACCTCATACATTTCATTTTCTCCGCCGGTAATGTGGTCGTGATTCGGATTGGTGCAGGGTTTAAGACAAAAGCCGTCTAATTTCCAATAGTCTATATCATTTTCCTTGGTTGTTTTAACAAGGAATTTTTCAAGATTATCAAGATATTTTGCAGATGCAACACAAATGTCATTTGCCTGCATGTTAAAGTATCCGAAACCGCCTTTTTCTATTCTTTTAGCAAATTTATGATTAAAACTATATCCACCGCGCGGACCGAGCCAAAGACCAAATTGACTGTTAAAGGCCTTTACGGCATGGCTTGCATCAAGAAAGCCGTTTGGAAAATCGTTCTGATTATATGCCCAGAAGTCACCCCTGTAATTGTTCCAGCCATCATCAATAACGTAGCCGTCTATAGGAGGCACCCCGTGTGATGAAAGCTGTTTTTCAACATTGTAAAAGGATTTTTGAATATTGTTTGCATCAATATTCATCATTCTGTCATACCAGGAGTTGTATTGAATTCTTATATCGGCAGGCAGTGCAATGCTTTTTATGTAATCAAAAAAAGCATTCTTTAAATCTGTTAAAGAACTGCCCTTTGCACCGCCCATAACTGTTGTCGGGCAGATGAGTTTATCTTCAACACTTTTTCCCACATAGTAAAGAATCTGACCTCTTCCGTGTTCTATAATATTTTTTGTTGCAGGAAATTCGCAGCCGAAGAAAAGACTGTCTATATAAAAAGGCTGACCGAGATTTGAATAATAGTTATCAATTTCAGATTCTCCCTCTGGAACAGTGAAAGAGGATGCAGAGTTGATAATGCCTATGTTTTCAAGCGCAATATAATCAATTACTTTAGGTTCACGCTGTTTTATTGCAAGCTGCTTTTCAATTGTCAGATTATTTTTTGAAACACGATAGCTCATTGTAACCGTTGTTCCCATTGTTTCTTTGAAACGGAAAAAGAGCTTTCCGTCTTTTTCGGCACTTTCGGTTACCTGTAAGCCTTTTGACGAAAACTCATCTCCGTCTGCAAATCTTATTGCAAATTCAGAACCGTTTCCGTCAGGAATAAACTTCATCCCCGATTCAGTGTTTATTATCTGAGATGCAAAAAGACTGCCCTCAATAACTTTAAATTCTCTTTGCAGATTTTTACTTTCAAGTTTAAACATATCAGAAATTTTCCTTCACTTCTTTTAATGCCTGCGCAAGCTGATCCGGGCAGGAGGTGGGTTTGAAGCCGCATTTGATGCCCTCAAGTTTGTCTATTACATCATTAATTTTCAATCCGCATACAAGCTTTCCTATTCCTTTAAGATTGCCGTTGCAGCCGCCTAAAAACTGAACATCCTTTATAATTTCGTTTTCATCTATATCAATTATTATTTTTTGAGCACAAGTGCCGACTGTATTATATGAATAAGTCATTTTTACCTCCATTGCAATTATCCATTATTCTGCTGAATATATTTAATCGTAATTATTATACAATTAAAATAATATCATTGCAATATCATTTTGCAGTATAAAAAATGTAAATTTTATATTAATTAATTTTTTATAACTTCGTCTTGAAATCTCATATTTCCTGTGATACTATAACAATGACAAAAAATGCATTCTCAGAATGCATAAAAATACTAAAAGAGGTACTTATTTATGGAAAAGCTTAAGGTTGGCATTATCGGTGCCGGTCGTATCGGTCAGGTACATGCAAAATCAATTACTTATCACATTCCTCAGGCAGAAATTGTTGCTATTTCAGACATTTATGTTGACGGTGCAAAGAAGGTTGCCGAGGAGCTTGGTATTCCTAACTATTATCAGGATTATCATGAAATTCTTAATAATCCTGAAATTCAGGCAGTTCTTATCTGCTCTTCAACAGATACACATGCAGATATTGCTTGTGAAGCTGCAGAAGCGGGCAAGCACATTTTCTGTGAAAAGCCTGTTGATTTAACAGTTGCTAAAATCAAAAAGGTTATTGACGCTGTGAATAAGGCAGGCGTTAAGCTTCAGATTGGTTTCAACAGAAGATATGATCATAACTTTGCACAGATTAAAAATCTTGCAAATGAGGGCAAAATCGGTAATCTTCAGACAATTAAAATCACAAGCCGTGATCCTGAGCCTCCTGCAATTGCATACGTTAAGGTTTCAGGCGGTATCTTCCTTGATATGACCGTTCATGATTTTGATATGGCCCGCTTCATCGGTGGTGAGGTTGAAGAGGTTTATGCGAATGCAACAGTTATGGTAGATCCGGAAATCGGTGAAGCCGGCGATGTTGATACAGCACTTGTTGCTCTTAAATTCAAGAGCGGTGCAATCGGTGTTATTGATAACTGCAGAAAGGCTGCTTACGGCTATGATCAGCGCCTTGAAGTGTTCGGCTCAAAGGGTCAGGCTTCTGCTGCAAATGACACACCTACGAATGTTTCATTTATTGATGAAAACGGCAATTCTTCTGATAAGCCGCTTTATTTCTTCCTTGAAAGATATATGCAGTCCTTCACGGATGAGATGACTCAGTTTATTGACTGTGTTGTCCATGATAAGCCAACACAAACAACTGTTTATGATGGCTTGGAGGCTCTTCGTCTTGGTCTTGCAGCAAAGAAATCCGTTGCAGAGCACAGACCTGTTAAGCTTTCGGAAATAGAGGCATAATAATATGAAAAGAGAAAGACTTACAATGTCACAGGCACTTGTTAAGTTCCTTGACAATCAATATATTGAATGTGACGGCGTTGAAACAAAATTTGTTTCAGGTGTGTTCGGAATATTCGGCCACGGCTGCGTTGTAGGCGTTGGTCAGGCTCTTGAACAGGGCGGTCATAATTTAAAATTCTATCAGGGCAAAAATGAGCAGAATATGGCACTTGCTGCCGTTGCTTATGCAAAGCAGATGGACAGAAAGGCAATTATACCGTGCGTTTCTTCAATAGGCCCCGGTGCAACAAATATGGTTACTGCCTGCGGCTGTGCAACTGCAAACAGAATTCCGCTTCTTGTGTTACCGGGTGATACCTTTGCTTGTCGTCAGCCTGATCCTGTTCTTCAGCAGGCAGAATTTTTTGATAACTACGGCAGAACAGTTACGGATGCTTTCAAGGGTGTTTGCCATTATTTTGACAGAATTCAGCGCCCTGAGCAGCTTATGACTGCCTGCCTTAATGCAATGAGAGTGCTCACCGACCCTGCAGACACAGGTGCAGTCTGCCTTGCAATGCCACAGGATGTTGAGGGCGAAGCATATGATTATCCTGAGCATTTTCTTCAAAAGCGTGTATGGCATATGGACAGAAGACCTGTAACCGCTTCTCAGCTGGAAAGAGCAACTGCTCTTATTAAGGAAGCAAAGAAGCCTATTATTATTTGCGGCGGCGGTGTTCGTTACAGCGGTGCAGAAAAAGAGCTTCTTGAATTTGCTGAAAAGTATAATATTCCAATCAGTGAAACACAGGCAGGAAAAGGCATTATTGCTTGGAATCATCCTCTTAACCTTGGCGGTATCGGTGTAACGGGCGGCAAGGCGGCAAATGTTGTTGCAAGAGATGCCGACCTTGTTATCGGTGTAGGTACAAGATTTACCGATTTCACAACTTCTTCAAAATGGCTGTTCAATGAAAACAGAAAGGTGTTAGGTATAAACATCTGCCCGTTTGATGCTTATAAAATGGATGCGGAAGCAATTATTGCAGATGCAAGGGAAGCAGTTAATGCTCTTATTGACAGCTGTGACGGCTGCAAATTTGCTTATACAACTGAAATTGAAGCAGCAAAGTCAGAATGGGATGCTATTGTTGATGAATACTACAGCACAGAGCTTGAGGGAGGTCTTAATCAGACTCTTGCACTCGGTATAATCAATGAGTTTATGGCTGATGAGGACATTGCGCTTGGCTCGGCGGGCTCACTTCCGGGTGATATGCAGCGTTTGTTCAGACCTAAAAACCGCGGTACATATCATATGGAATACGGCTTCTCCAATATGGGCTATGAGGTAAACGGTGCACTTGGTGCAAAGCTTGCTAAGCCTGATGCAGAGGTGTATACCTTCTGTGGCGACGGCTCATTTATTATGGGTCATTCAGAGCTTTATACTGCGCTTCAGGAAAATCTTAAAATTAATGTTTGTCTGTTTGATAATATGGGCTGGGGATGTATTGAAAATCTTCAGAACAATCAGGGAACAGATACCTTCGGCACAGTTTTCCGTGCAAGAAATCCTGAAACGGGTATGCTTGACGGAGGCGAGATTGCAGTTGATTTTGCAAAAATCGCTGAAGGCTATGGTGCAAAGAGCTATACAATCAGAACATCTGACGAATTAAAGGCGGCTCTGGAGGATGCCAAGAAGCAGACAAAATCTGTTCTTTTTGATATAAAGGTACTTCCTAAAACAATGACCCCGGGCTATGAATCCTGGTGGCGTGTTGGTGTTGCAGAGGTTTCAACAAGTGAAACAGTTGCAGCAGCATATGAGGATATGCAGAAAAACATCAAAAAAACATTTGACTATTAATAAATTTTTGTAAAGTTCAGATACTTTACACGTCAAATAAACGAAAGGTAGAAAACAAAATGCTTGATTCAAATAAAGTAAAGCTTGCCATTGCACCGATTGGCTGGACGAATGATGATATGCCTGATCTTGGTGCAGAAAATACTTTTGAACAGTGCGTAAGTGAGATGGCACTTGCAGGCTTTAAGGGTTCTGAAATCGGAAACAAATATCCGTCAGATCCGGCAGTGCTTAAAAAATATCTTGATATAAGGGGACTTCAGATTTGTAACGCTTGGTTCTCTTCATATCTTACTTCAAAGCCATATGAAGAAACAATTGATGCATTCAAGGCTCATTGTGATAAGCTCTATGCACTTGGTGCAAAGGTTATTGGTGCTTCAGAGCAGGGTAATTCAATTCAGGGATGCCTTGATAAGTCTATTCTTGATGAAAAACCATATTATACAGATGAGCAGTGGGAGATTGTTGCAAAGGGTTTCAATGAAATGGGCGCTTATGCAAAGTCAAAGGGAATGTTCTTCACAGTTCATCATCATATGGGCACAGGTGTGCAGACTGTAGAGGAAATTGATAAGCTTATGGAACTTACTGATCCGGATTTGGTATATCTTCTTTTTGACAGCGGTCATCTTACCTTTGCAGGTATAGATCCTGTTCCTGTTCTTAAAAAGTATATTAACCGTGTTAAGCACGTTCATCTTAAGGATGTTCGCCTTGATGTTTACAACAATCAGGTTGTTCCGAATCATATGAGCTTCCTTGATGCAGTTCGTGCAGGTGTGTTTACCGTTCCGGGAGACGGAGATGTTGATTTCAAGCCAATCTTTGATATTCTTGCAGAGAATAATTATGAGGGCTGGGTTGTTGTTGAAGCTGAGCAGGACCCTGCTAAGGCTAATCCGTTTGAATATGCTGTTAAGGCAAGAAAATATATTGCTGAAAATACAGGTCTTTAATGTATCAAACCCGCTGAATGCTTTTCATTCAGCGGGTTTATTTAGCGTAATAATTTTGGGTATTGACTTTAGTACACTAATACAGTAAAATACATTTATCAAATAAACTATTCGGAGGAAATTTAAAATGAAAAAGTTTTCAAAAGTTCTTGCAGTTATTCTTGCAGCAGTGTTTGTATTCGGCTGCTTTGCTGCTTGTTCAAATGAATCAAAACCAACAAGTTCAGACAGTGATCTTGCATACATACAGGGCAAGGGCAAGCTTGTTGTAGGCATTACGGATTTTGCACCTATGGATTACAAGGATGCAAACGGCGAATGGATAGGCTTTGATGCTGATCTCGGCAGAATTGTTGCCGAAAAGCTCGGCGTTGATATTGAATTCCGTGAGATAGACTGGGATAATAAGTTTTTTGAACTTGATACAAAGGGTATTGACTGTGCTTGGAACGGTATGACAATTACCGATACTGTTAAGCTCAATTCAGATACAACACAGGCATATGCAAAGAATCAGCAGGTTGTTGTTATGAAGGCAGATAAGGTTGCTGATTATACTACTGTTGAATCACTCAAGGCTTTATCATTTGCAGTTGAAAACGGTTCTGCAGGTAAAGATATTGCAGAAGAAAACGAATTAAATATTACTGTTGTTAACAAACAGTCAGATGCTCTTTTTGAAGTTAAATCAGGTGCAGTTGATGCTTGCATTATTGATTCAACAATGGCAGCAGCTATGACAGGTGAAGGCACAGATTATTCAGATCTTACAGCAGGTCTTACTTTAATTGATGAGGATTATGGTATTGCCTTCAGAAAAGGTTCCGATATGGTTGATAAGATGAATGAACTCTTTGAAGAATTCAAGACAGACGGAACTCTTAAGGAGCTTGCTGAAAAATATAATGTTCAGCTTGCTGATTAATCACTGGCGTAATTAAAACAGATTGAAGAAAACAGGCAGAAAGTGTTTTGCTTTCTGCCTATGCTTTTAAGGTGAAATATGGAAAATATATTTGTTTCAGTAACTCTTGAGCTTCTGAAGGGCTTTTGGGAAACTTTTAAAATTTTCGGGCTTACACTTTTGTTTGCATTGCCAATAGGGCTTGTTCTCAGCTTTGGCTCTATGTCTAAATTCAAGCCGCTCAGCTGGCTTGTAAAGGTGTTTATATGGATTATAAGGGGAACGCCGCTTATGCTTCAGCTTATAATTGTTTTCTATGGCCCCGGTCTCCTTTTTGGTTGGGAGTTAATGGAAAGATTTACGGCAGTTATAGTTGCATTTGTTATTAATTACTCCTGCTATTTTTCCGAAATATACAGGGGCGGAATTGAATCAATACCAAAGGGTCAGCAGGAGGCAGGCCTTGTGCTCGGTATGACGAAGCCTCAAATATTTTTTAAGGTTACTCTTCTTCAGGTAATTAAAAGAATTGTACCTCCTATGAGCAATGAAATCATTACACTTGTTAAGGATACTTCACTTGCAAGAATAATTGCAGTTTATGAAATTATATTTATGGGACAAAGCTTTATTACTTCCAAGGGCTTGATATGGCCGCTGTTTTACACGGCAGTATTCTATCTTGTATTCTGCGGAATTTTAACGCTTGTTTTCAGATTTGCAGAAAAGAAAATGAGTTATTTCCATAGTTAAGGGGGAATCCATATGGCATTTTTAGAAGTAAAAAATATAAAAAAAAGCTTCGGTAAAACGGAGGTTTTAAAGGGTATTGATTTTAACCTTGAAAAGGGTGAGGTGCTTTCAATTATAGGTTCTTCAGGCTCGGGAAAAACAACGATGCTGCGTTGTATAAACTTTCTTGAATTTGCAGAGGAAGGCACTATATCAATTAATGGCGAAACAATTTATAACGGAAAAACAGATAAAAGAATTAAGGATAAGGATTTAAGAAAGAAAAGGCTTCATTTCGGGCTTGTTTTTCAGTCTTTTAACCTGTTTCCGCAGTATAATGTACTTCAGAATATTATGCTTGCTCCGAATCTTATGAAAATGGGAACAAAGGAAGAACTGAGGCAAAGAGCATATGAGATGATTGAAAAGGTTGGCCTTTCGGAAAAGGCTGAAAACTATCCATGTGAGCTATCAGGCGGTCAGCAGCAAAGAGTTGCAATTGCAAGGGCTCTTATGCTGAATCCTGATGTGCTTTGCTTTGACGAACCTACATCGGCTCTTGATCCTGAGCTTACGGGTGAAGTGCTTAAGGTTATTAAATCACTTAAAAGTGAGGACAGCACAATGATTGTTGTTACCCACGAAATGAATTTTGCCCGCGATGTTTCCGATAAGGTTATTTTTATGGACGACGGTGTTATTGCAGAGTACGGCACACCCGAAAAGGTATTTTTGAATCCTGAAATGCAGCGCACAAAGGAATTTTTGCAGTCTTATGATAAATAATAAAGAAAGGCGATGAGTTTAACTCATCGCCTTTCTTTTTATCTTAAATTTCCGTCTTATTTGGTTTCTATACTCTTCCAAAGACTGATTCTGCCTGTATCATTGAACGCCTTAAGTGTCATTACAAGAATAGGAACAATAAACATACCCATAAAGCCGAACAGCTTTAACCCGAAGTATAAACCTGCCAGTGTTACAAGCGGATTAACTCCCAGACTGTCACCAACAATTTTCGGCTCGATATACTGACGTATAATTGAAATCACAATGTAAATTACAATTAGGCCTATTGCCTGTCCCACATCTCCTGAAATAAGTGCAATCAATGCCCATGGAATAAGAATTCCGCCTGAACCCGCAACGGGAAGAATATCAAATATTGCAATTGCTATTGCAATGATAAAGGTATAGCTGTTGTTCATAACACCTATAAATTTGAGAATTGTTAAGCCTATAGCGAGCTCGCAGAAGGTTATAAACATGATTAAAGCATATGCCCTTACCATTTTTAATATTGTTTTTGAAAATACCTGTTTGATTTCAACAAGCAGATTCTTCTTGCTTTCAGGAAGCTGAAGTCTTATGAATTTAACAATATGGTCATAATCCTTTGTAAAGAATATCCATGCAACAATGCCGATAACAATTCCTATTAAAGCACTCGGAACATTTTTAACAACGCTGTAAACGCCCGAAACACCAGAGGTTATTGTGTTTGTAACAGTTCCTGCACTGATACCTATTTTACTTAAATCAAAATCGTTGACAAGTCCGCCGATGGTGTTTATAACTGTTTCGGAAACAGAATCATAAATGCTTTCCGGCAAAAAGCTTATCAGTTTTAAAATTTCTGCCTGAAGTGTTGCCATAAACTGAGGGAAATCAGAAAGCTGATCAATTAAATAATTGATGAAATTAACAATCTGTGTAGTAAACTCAGCCAGAAGCAGAATTAACGGAATCAGAATAACGGCAATTGTAAGAAAAACCAAAAGCACTGACCATAAGCCATGGCATTTATGCTTTGTTTTTTTATCAAGCCAGCGAATTGGTTTTTGCATAAGAACTGCAAAGAAAAATGATAATAGAAATGGTGCAGCTGCCCAGAACATATATTTAAAGAAAATATATACCAATCCTAAAACTACTGCAAGAAATGCAACATTAATCAGAAATGCTCGTCTTTTTTCAACTTTAGATGTCATTTTATCCTCCTGTTTAATATTATAGTCCTATTCTAAAACAATACACACTAATATTCAAGTAAAAAATAAAATTACCTCTTGCATATTGATAAAAGTCGTGTTATTATATCTAAAATGTTTTTCGTAACAGAACACTGTGCACAGGTGGTGGACACTTTGAGCAAACTTAATTATGTTCTTGTAAATGCGGATATTCTTCCCGAAATATACAGTAAGGTGCTTGCTGCAAAGGAATTTCTTGCATCGGGTGAGGCAGCCAATGCCACTCAGGCGGCAAAAATGGCGGGAATCTCAAGATCTGCATATTATAAATATAAAGACAGTGTGTTTGAATACAATCCCGAAAATGCAGAGGAAATGTCAACCCTTTCACTTAAACTTGAAGATACAAAGGGCGTTCTTTCCGCAGTAACAAATGAATTGTTTATGGTTGGTGCAAATGTACTTTCTATTAATCAGGAGCTGCCGAAGAACGGTGTTGCAAACGTTTCGTTAACAATGCGAATTGCAGAAATGACGGTGTCTGTTGATAAACTTATTGAAAAGCTGAAAGGCGTAAGCGGAGTGAAATCCGTTAATATAGGAGGTTAAATATGAAAATAGCAGTTATGGGCTACGGAACAGTAGGCTCAGGTGTGGTTGAGGTTATAGAATCTCACAGCGATGTTATTGCCAAACGTACAGGCGGGGAAACGCTTGAGCTGGGGTATATTCTTGATCTTCGTGATTTTCCCGAGGATTCTCATAAGGATAAGTTCACCAAGGATTTTAATGATATTTTGAATGATCCTGAGGTTAAAATAGTTGCAGAGGCTATGGGCGGTGTAAACCCTGCTTTTGATTTTACAATGAAGCTTCTTAAGGCGGGCAAGGCTGTTGTTACCTCAAACAAAGAGCTTGTTGCTCAAAAAGGTCTTGAGCTTCTTAAGGCTGCCGAAGAGGGAAAAACCAATTATCTGTTTGAGGCAAGCGTAGGCGGCGGTATTCCGATTATAAGACCAATGGCTCAGTGCTTTGCAGGCAACAATATTGAAGGTGTTGCAGGTATATTAAACGGCACAACAAACTTTATTCTTACAAAAATGATTGAAGAGGATATGAGCTTTGAAACTGCTTTGAAGCTGGCTCAGGATAACGGCTATGCTGAAAAAGATCCAACAGCAGATGTTGAAGGGCACGATGCATGCAGAAAGGTTTGCATTCTGGCTTCTCTTGCTTTCGGCAAGCATGTTTACCCGAATCAGGTTTCAACAGAGGGTATTTCCAACATTTCTCTTGAAGACGTTTCGTATATTTCCTCTGCAAACGGTGTTATCAAGCTGCTCGGTCAGATTAAATATATTGATGAGGATAATATTGCGGCATTTGTAAGTCCTGCTGTTGTTTATAACGGAAGCCAGCTTGCATCTGTAAGAGATGTGTTTAATGCAATTCTTGTTCGCGGTGATGCTGTTGGTGATGTTTGCTTCTACGGCAGAGGTGCTGGAAAGCTTCCCACCGCTTCGGCTGTTGTTGCAGATATGGTTGACTGTGCAAAGCACGTTAACAGAAGAAAAATTTTCGGCTGGGGTGCAGGTGAAGAGGATTATGTTGTTGATTATAAATCAACTATTGAAATGCCTTTTTATGTTCGTGCCAAAATGAGCCAGAGCCAGGTTGTAACAATTTTTCATAATGTTAAGTTCCTTTCAAGAAAGGGGCAGCCGTCTGATGAGGTTGCATTCATCACAGATTGTATGACAGAAAATGCCCTTAAGGAAAAACTTGCAGACAATAATGTTTTAAATATTATAAAAGTAACAAATTATTAATCGGAGGAATATGTTAATATGGCTTTAATTGTTCAGAAATTCGGCGGCTCGTCTGTTGCAGATGCCGCGCGAGTAATGAATGTTGCCCGTATCGTTACCGATACATATAAAGCAGGAAACGATGTTATTGTTGTTGTTTCCGCTCAGGGTGACACAACGGATGATTTAATCGCAAAGGCGCAGGAAATCAATTTGAATCCTGCAAAGCGTGAAATGGATCAGCTATTAACAGCAGGAGAGCAGATTTCAATTTCTCTTCTTGCTATGGCTATTGAAAAGCTTGGCTATCCTGTAATTTCACTTCTTGGCTGGCAGGCAGGATTCAATACAAATTCTGTTTACAGTGCCGCACGTATCAAAAATATTAAAACAAACAGACTTCAGGCAGAAATTGCAAAACACAATATTGTTGTTGTTGCAGGCTTTCAGGGAATTAACCGCTATGATGATTTAACAACATTGGGAAGAGGCGGCTCAGATACCTCTGCTGTTGCAATTGCTGCATCACTTCATGCAGATAAGTGCCAGATATTCACAGATGTGGAGGGTGTTTATACTGCAGACCCAAGAAAAATTCCGTCTGCAGTTAAGCTTGACGAAATCACCTATGACGAAATGCTTGAGCTTGCAACCTTAGGGGCACAGGTGCTTAACAACCGTTCGGTTGAAATGGCTAAAAAATATTCAGTTGAACTTGAAGTTCTTTCATCACTTAATCCCGTTCCGGGAACTATTGTTAAGGAGAAGGTAAAAATGGAAAAAATGCTTATCAGAGGTGTTACAAAGGATAAGGACGTAGCAGTTGTTTCAGTTGTTGGATTGGATGATAATCCGGGTATCGCTTTCAAGATTTTCTCCAAGCTTGCACAGAAGAATATTAATGTAGATGTTATTCTTCAGTCTGTTGGCAGAGACGGTACAAAGGATTTAACTTTTTCTGTTTCAAAGGAAAACGGTCCTGTTTCTGTTGAGCTTCTTAAGGAGATGTCTATTGCAGAGGGCACAAAAATTTCCTGTGTAACAAATGTTGCCAAGGTTTCAATTGTTGGTGCGGGTATGGAATCTCATCCGGGCACGGCTTCAAAGATGTTTGAGGCGCTCTATGCACAGAACATCAATATTCAGATGATTTCAACATCGGAAATCAAGATTTCCGTTATTATTGATGCTGAGGAAGCAGACCGTGCGGTTACAGCTGTTCACAATGCTTTCATTCCGAATGCATAATTCATAGTTTTAGTGCAGGCAGGTTTATTACCTGTCTGTTTTTTTTAAAATTTTTTAAATTTATTGTAACAATTTGGATAAAATTGTATACTTGAATTATGACGCGTCAAGGAGGTGGCAGTATGAGTGAAAGGGAACTTGTTTTAATGGCTAAAAACGGAGATGTTGATGCCTTTTGTGCTCTTTATGATATTTATAAAGACAGGCTATACGGCTATGCATATTATAAGCTTGAAAATTGTTCTGATGCCGAGGATGCCGTGCAGTCCTGTGTACTGTCTGCATTTCAGCAGATTGGAATACTTAAAAGAGCAGAAGCATTTTCCTCCTGGATATTCAAAATTCTGAACTGTTGCTGCACCTCTGTTATTAAAGACCAGATAAAACGGCGGAATACAGATGATATTGAAAGCTGTATAAATCTTCCGTCTTATTCCTCTGAAATAGATATTGAGCGGCAGGAACTGAAACAGGCTCTTAGCGTATTGAAAGAGGAAGACAGAGAAATTGTGCTTTTATCGTTTGTGGGCGGCTTCAAAAGCCACGAAATTGCCAAGATATGCGGGTTATCCGCAGTTAATGTCCGCCAAAGACTGAGCAGAAGTCTTGCCAGATTAAAGAAAGAATTAGTTTAGAAAGGAGCGTTTCTGAATGAAAAAGAAAAATTCCGAAAATTTTGATTTTTTTATGGATAAATTTGATAAAGTAAAGCCCGATACACCTGAAGCATTGAATAAGGATGCAATAAAAAACAAAATTTTATCGCAGGAAAAGGCTGAAATCATAAAGCTTCCGCACAAAAAACATTTCAAAGCAATCGCAAGCATTGCAGCGTGCTTTGTTCTTATTTTCAGTATATGTATTGCGGTATACCCTAAAATTCAAAAACCTGCTTCAGATGGTTCGTTTAATAATGTATCGCAACAGCTTTTAACCTTCGGCTGCTATGATGAAATTAATGCGTTAGTTAAAGAATTGGAGGAAAATGTAACTGATTATTTTACATTTGTGGGCGGATTTGGAGGTGGAGACCTTCCTTCACATTCGGAAACATATAAACAGGATGAAGCTGTTGATGAAGCAGATATTATTAAAACAGATGGTAAATACATCTATTATAAACATACAGAATCAATTGACCCGGGATATGAGTATGCTTACCAAAGAAAAGATTTGGTAGATATATATCGTGCAAAAAACGGAAAAGCAGAATTGGTTTCCCAGATAGATTCTTCTGTTTTAGCGTATGATGATAATTTCAGTACAGGAATAGATGATATGTTTCTTTATAAAAATCGCCTTATTGTCAGAATGTGGTATTATTCATCACAGGGTGAATTAATGCAGGCAACAAGAGTTTATAACGTTTCTTCTCCAAGGAATCCTAAGCTAATCTGTGATTACAGGCAAAGTGGATTCGGAGAATCAAGAATGATTGGTAATATCGTATATAATGTTACAAAGCATTCTGCACGCAGTGATGCTCCGGATGGCGGTATACCAAAGTGCGGCTATGGCGATTATTTGGATTGTGTTCCTTTAAATGATGTATGCTATATAAAAGATGCGCAAAGCTCATATTTTGTTATTATCAGCGCCATTGATGTTATAACAGGTGAAAGAGTAGCCAGCACAAAGGCAGTTTTAGGCGGTTCACGTACTATTTATTGCAATGAAAACAATTTGTATCTTACTTCAAACAAAGTTGAAACAAATTTTGATGAAATAGATTTTAGTGATGAATCTGATATTGAAAATTTGTATTATAAAACAGCCGTAGATATAATAAAAATTGAACTTAACAGTAATGAAATCAGATTTGTTGCTTCAGGCAGTGTTGACGGCTATGTTCTCAATCAGTTTTCTATGGACGAAAAGGATGGATATTTCAGAATAGCAACAACGAATTACGCCACATTCGGTAATGAAACAAGTGCAGTTTATGTGCTTGATGAAAACATGAATCTTGTTGGTAAAACAGATGATTTTGCAAAGGGTGAATCCATAAAGGCAGTAAGATATAATGGCGATATTGCACAGGTTATAACCTATGAAGAAACCGATCCGTTATTTGTTATTGACTTAAGTAATCCTGAAAAACCAATTATAAAAGGCAGTCTTGAAATAGACGGCTTTTCAAGCCTGTTGGTTCCCATAAGTGAAAATCGGCTTCTTGGTATAGGTTATCAGACGGAAGAAACAGAAGGCGTAATATCAACCTGCGGTTTGAAATTAGTTCTTTTTGATATTTCTGACAATGAAAATCCTGTTGCACTTGATACTAAGGAGTTTTATAAAACCTATTCACAGGTTCAGCGCAATCACAAGGCACTTGTTGTTAATCGTGAAAAGGGTTATTACGCAATACCTTATTATAAATATAATTCTGAAATTGATGAAGAAGATGAATCTGATTGCGGAGTAATTACTTTTGAAGTAAATAATGATGAGATTGAAATTACCAACGAATTCAGAAGTGATACAAGAAACGGGTATTATAATGGTGTAAGATGTGTATATATAGATGATTATATTTATACTTTGGGGGAGGACACTATAGATGATGACAGAATAGGTGATGTTATTATAAATTCCTTTAAATACTAACAGAAAAAGCAGGTTTTAAACCTGCTTTTTGCGTTTCTTTTATACTTGACTTAACATATCTTATAATATATAATAAAGTGATTAATTATAGATAAAGGAGCAATTGACATGGCAGCAAAAACGTTTAAAATGACCGCAGCCGGCAAGGCAGAGCTTGAAAAAGAACTTGAAGCACTCAAAACCGAGGGCCGTATTGATATAGCAGAAAAACTTAAGGTTGCACGTTCATACGGTGACCTTTCCGAAAACAGTGAATATGATGAAGCAAAATCAGAGCAGGCTAAAATTGAGGCCCGTATCAATGAGCTTGAATATCAGCTTGATCATGCAGAAATTATTGATGTTTCAGATAACGATTCCGTTTCAATGGGCTCAAAGGTTATTGTTAAAAGACTTTCAGACGGCTTTGAAGCAACCTTTGAAATTGTTGGCTTTTCTCAGAGTGATCCTGCAAGCGGCAAGATTTCAGATGAAAGCCCTGTAGGCAAAGCGTTGATGGGTGCTAAAATCGGTGAAACAGTTGTTGTTGAAGCACCAATTGGAAATCTTGAGTATGAAATTTTAGGATTGGAATAAAGAGGTAGTTATATGGCAGGAAAGTTTGAAATCAGCAAAAATGCTGACAGTACTTTCACATTTGAATTAAAGATAGATGATAAGGCAGTTGCCGTTTCTCCTGTTTTTGAAAAGGAGGATGACTGCAAGCGAGGTGTAAAGGCTGTTAAGAAAAACAGCAGAATGAAGGTGCAGAATGCACTTGCAGGTGATGAGGAAAAAACAAATCCTAAATTCCTTGTTGAGGCAGACGGCGATAAGGTTAAATATACCCTTTTTCTTCAGACAGGTGCGGTTGCCTGCTCAGGAACTGCAGAAACCGAAGAAGAGGCTTTGAAGAATATAGAATTAATCGGAAACAATGCAAATGCAGCACCTATGGCTGTTGCAGAGGTTGTACTTTCCGAAAATGAGCAGAAGCAAATCCGAATTGACAAGCTCAGAACTTTACAGCAGCAGGGCAATGACCCGTTTGAAATTACTGTTGCAAAGCAGACTCATAAAAGTGACGAAATCAGGGAAAACTTTGATGCACTTGAGGAAAAGAACGTTTCCGTATGCGGCAGAATTATGACATGGCGTGATATGGGTAAGGCAAACTTCATTGATGTACAGGACAGAAACGGCAGAATTCAGGTTTATGTTCGTATGAATGATATCGGTGAGGAAGAATACAAGGAATTCAAAAAATGGGATATAGGTGATATTGTTGAGGTTACAGGCTTTGTTTTCAAAACAAGAACAGGCGAAATCTCCGTTCACGCAAAGGAAATAAGACTGCTTTCTAAATCTCTTCTTCCGCTTCCTGAAAAATTCCACGGTCTGCAGGATACGGATACAAGATACAGAAAGCGTTATCTTGATATGATTATGAATCCTGATGTTAAGGATACCTTTATCAAGCGTTCAAAGATCATTTCTTCTATCAGAAAGTATCTTGATAACCTCGGCTTTATTGAGGTTGAAACGCCTATACTTAACACAATTGCAGGCGGTGCTACGGCAAGACCGTTTATAACACATCACAACACACTTGATATGGATATGTACCTCCGTATTGCAACAGAACTTTATCTTAAAAGGCTTATTGTAGGCGGCATGGAAAGGGTTTATGAAATCGGCAGAAACTTCAGAAATGAGGGTATGGATGTAAGGCACAATCCCGAATTTACCTGCATGGAGCTTTATCAGGCATTTACTGATTATCACGGAATGATGGATATTGCAGAAAATTTAATCAGAAATGCTGCAAATGAGGTGTGTGACGGTAATCTTCACATCATCTTTAACGGTACTGAAATAGACCTTGAAACACCGTTTGCACGTGTTACAATGGTTGATGCCGTTAAGCAGTACAGCGGAATTGATTTTGCTGAATTTATGAGCGATAATGAAAAGGCAATTGAGATTGCCAAGGAAAAGGGCATTGAAATTGCACCGGGCAAGGCAACATGGGGGGATATTCTTAATTCCTTCTTTGAAGAATTTGTTGAGAAAAATCTTATTCAGCCAACCTTTATTATGGATTATCCTGTTGAGGTCAGCCCACTTACGAAAAGAAAGCCCGATTGCCCTGTGCTTACCGAAAGATTTGAGCTTTTCATTCTCGGCGGTGAATACGGCAATGCTTATTCAGAGCTAAATGACCCTGTTGATCAGATGGGACGCTTTGAAGCACAGATGAAGCTTCGTGAAGCAGGTGATGATGAAGCAAATATGATTGACCACGATTTTGTAACTGCACTTGAGTACGGTATGCCTCCGACAGGCGGTTTGGGAATCGGAATAGACAGGCTTGTTATGCTTCTTACTGATTCTTACAGTATCAGGGATGTTCTCTTATTCCCGACAATGAAGCCGATTAATTGAGCTAAAAGAGGAAAAATAACAATAGCAAAGAAATTAGCAGCAGTATTACTCAGTATGCTTTTGGTGCTTTCTTTGGCAGCGTGCAAAAGAAATATACAGGATACATCTGTAACGGATACAAATACACAGGCTGTATCCGAAAACGAAACAGAAAGCAGTGCTGCTGCTTCGGAGAAAACAATACAGGCAGAAACCGAGCAAGCACGGGGTGCCGATGAAACGACAGTTCAGCAGGCAGAAACAACAACCTCTGCAGATGATAGTTCAGCGGCAAATTCGACAACAACTGCAAAACAAGCTGACAATACAAATCGGAATACGTCTGCTGCAACGAAGCAGTCAACTACTGCAAGAACAACTGCCGCAACAAAGTCAACTACCGCAAGGCAGACTTCAGCTACTACAACAAAACCAACTACTGCAAAGCCGAATTACAATGTTACTTCATCAAACAGCGAGGTTAGGGCAGTGTATAGTCTTGTGAATCAGGAGCGTTCAAATAACGGTCTTGGCAAGCTGGCCTACAGAAATGATTTGCAGAGTGCGGCAAACACAAGGGCAAAAGAAATTGTAAGCAGCTTTTCTCATACCCGTCCTAACGGTTCAGCCTGTTTTACTGCAATAAAAGAAACAGGGGTTTCTTATTCTGCAGCAGGTGAAAATATCGGTAAAACCAACGGCGCAAATTCAGATATGATGAGTTGGTGGATGAACTCATCTGATCATAAGAGTAATATTTTGTCTGAAAAATATACAGGGATAGCTGTTGGTTGTTATGAGCAGGACGGTTACAAATACTATGTTCAGATTTTTGTAAGCTAAAATAAATTTTATAATTCGGCAGGCAGATTATTTTGCCTGCTTTTTTATGTTTTAGCAATCAGATGCTTTGCTAATATATAAATTATATAGTAGGTAACAATTAGAAATGTTTTGATTTCCCTTGATTTTATACGGCTATTGTGATAGGATAACAGAAAGCTTATAATGTGCCTTTCTGTACATTAAAACAAATTGATTTGAAATATTTTTATTTTTTTAGAAAATTGGAGATGTAATAATATGAGATCAGATTTAATTAAAGTGGGTCCTTCAAGGGCTGCTCATCGTTCTCTCTTGCGGGCTCTCGGTATTGATGAACTCGAAATGAAAAGACCGTTTGTTGCTGTTGTTAATTCAAAAAGCGACTATATTCCCGGTCATATGCATCTTGATAAGATTGCGGAGCAGGTTAAGGCAGGCATAAGAAATGCAGGCGGTGTTCCGTTTGAGTTCAATACAATCGGTGTTTGTGACGGTATTGCAATGAACCATAAGGGTATGAAATACAGCCTTTGCTCACGTGAGCTTATTGCGGATTCTATTGAGGTTATGCTTACCGCTCATCCGCTTGATGCAATTGTATTTATTCCTAACTGTGATAAAATTGTTCCGGGTATGCTTCTTGCTGCCTGCAGATTAAATCTTCCGTGTATCTTTATTTCGGGCGGTCCCATGCTTCCCGGAAAAAGCACAGAAACAGAAACAGGTATCGGTCTTTCCGAGATGTTTGAATATTCAGGCAAGTACAATGTCGGCAATATGAGCCTTGAAAATCTTGAATCCTGTGCATTCTCCGCGTGCCCGACCTGCGGCTCCTGCAGCGGTATGTACACAGCTAATTCAATGAACTGCTTAACCGAAACAATCGGTATGTCACTTCCGGGTTCAGGTACAATTCCGGCTGTTATGAGTGCAAGGCTTCGCCTTGCAAAAATGGCAGGTGAGCGTGTTCTTGATTTGCTTAAAGAAGATATTAAGCCAAGTGATATCATCACTGAAAAAGCTATTGAAAACGCTATGCGCACGGATATGGCAATCGGCTGCTCAACAAATACAATTCTTCATTTAACTGCAATTGCTCATGCGGCAGGTCACGATATAGACCTTTCAACTCTTGATGCTTACGGCAGAAAAACGCCTCAGATATGCAAGCTTAACCCTGCTTCTTCTGTTTTCATTACAGATCTTAATGAGGTTGGCGGCATTCAGGGTGTTATGAAAGAGCTTGCAAGGGGCGGAATGATTAATACAGATGCACTTACGGTAAGCGGAACCGTTGCAGACAGAATTGCACAGGCTCCGGATGCAGACGGCGAAATTATCCGCAAAATTGAAGCTCCGTTCTCAGCAGACGGCGGTATTGCCGTTCTTTGGGGCAACCTTGCCGAAGACGGCTCAGTAGTAAAAAAAGGTGCTGTGGTACCTGAAATGATGCAGCATAAAGGCCCTGCAAAGTGTTATAATAGTGAGGAAGAAGCTATTGCTGCTATCAACGGCGGTAAGGTTGTTGAGGGTGATGTTGTTGTTATCCGCTATGAAGGACCGAAAGGCGGCCCCGGTATGAGAGAAATGCTTTCTCCTACCTCTGCAATTATCGGTATGGGTCTTGGAAACTCTGTTGCTCTTCTTACAGACGGACGCTTCAGCGGTGCAACAAGAGGTGCTTCAATCGGTCATGTAAGCCCTGAGGCTGCAGTCGGCGGCACTATTGCCCTTGTTGAAGACGGCGATGAAATAGAAATTGATATTCCTGCAAGAGTGCTTCGTGTTAATGTTTCCGATGAAGTGCTTGCAGATAGAAAAGCAAAATGGCAGCCACCTGTTCAGGAACTTACCGGCTACCTTAAGAGATATGCTCAGCACGTAACAAGCGGTTCACAGGGTGCTGTTTTTGAAGATTAAGCAATATCTCCACTGCTTATAACTAATCTCAGCTTCAAAGGCCGAAGCTGAGATATGTGAAATAAAAGGACGATTAATAGAATGGATAAAGATGTTGCTATTTCGGTTAAGAATGTATCTATGTCATTCAACCTTAATAAAGAAAAAGTAGATAATCTTAAGGAATATGCCATAAAACTTTTAACCCGCAAGCTGGAATATAAAAAATTTGATGCTCTAAAAAATATCAGCTTTGAGGTGAAAAAAGGCGAGCATCTTGCAATTTTAGGCTTTAACGGTGCAGGTAAAAGTACGCTTCTTAAAACCATTGTAGGTGTTTATAAACCAACAAAAGGAAAGGTTGAAAAGTGCGGAGTTGTTGCACCTCTGCTTGAACTCGGAGCAGGCTTTGATCCTAACTATTCTGGCAAGGAAAATATTTTCCTGTATGGGGCAATTCTCGGATATTCAAGAGAGTATATTGAGAAAAAATATAAAGAAATTGTTGATTTTTCAGAGCTTGGGAATTTTATAAATGTTCCCCTGAAAAACTATTCATCGGGAATGAAGGCACGCCTTGGTTTCTCAATCGCAACTGCTGTTGAGCCTGATGTGCTTATACTTGATGAGGTACTTTCTGTCGGTGATGCGAAGTTCAGGGAAAAAAGCCTTAAAAAAGTGCAGTCGATGTTTGACAAAGGCGTTACTGTTATCTTTGTTTCGCACAGCATTGCGCAGGTAAGAGCAATATGTGACAAGGCAATACTTCTCAACCACGGTGAGATAATTGCTCAGGGTGATGTTAAGGACGTTTCGGCTCTTTATGAAAAGATTACCAAGGGTGATAAAAATGATCAGAATTATATTGCAAAAGAGGTTGCGGTATATAACAATGATCAGCGTAAAAAGCAGATTGCGGCAGGTGCAAATATCCCTTCTTATGGTACAAGAGTCAGTGCAGTCGGTACACCGGCACCGAGAAGAAATGTTGCAAGCGCAGTAAACAAAGCCCGTCCTTCTGCAGTTAAAAGTACAGCAGGCAGTATGCCTTCCAGAACAATGCATATTGACATACCGAAGAGGGCAGGCGGCACGGCAGGTTCACCGCGTGTTACATCATTTGTTGATGTTTACAGCAGTTCTCAAAAAGCAGAGCGTGCACAGGCGGTGCGTGAAAGAAATCAGCAGGATACTGCTGTGCAGACAAATGTTCAAAGCAGTGCAGCAAGAAGTCCCCAGGCTAATTCCTCTTCCGGAAATTCTGTTTTGAATAAAGCAGAATTGGAAGAAATTATAAGAAATTTTTCAAGATAGATTTAAAGAAAAAACCGCTGTTTAGTGCAGCGGTTTTTGTTGTATATAATGGAAAAGTTTAGATTTATTTTATATTAAAATTATTGAGATGATTTTATATTTATGTTAAAATAAATAAAAATATTATTATTTATTTTCAGGGGGGCGGAATGG
>OFFJ01000624.1_pt1 | contig 28964 bp, 29 predicted proteins | sample 1521261 | NCBI WGS metagenome assembly OFFJ01 (sample SAMEA3504122, study PRJEB24116) | mouse gut metagenome | biome: mouse gut; feature: mouse-associated habitat; material: faeces | place: Denmark | collected 2011 | reverse complement strand
TTCCCCTCAAAAATCTCCCGTATGAACATCTTGCAGAGCGGAATCGGAAGCTGGTAGATCAGGCGGCCGATTCCAAGTGTGCTGTACGCGATCACACGCCTGTCGCTGAAAAATATCTTGCCTACATCCAGCGCAAGCTTTGCTTCTTTGTAGGATTTCGACACTTCTTTAATATCATTCACAACCGTGCCGTACGCAATCAGGATATCTTCTTCCCCTTCATTCTTCAATATATCGTAAATATTCTGGGCAATCCTTCCTAATTCCGCATAACTGTCGTTTGCATCGACTTCCTTCACAATAATAATATTCTTTTCATCCACAGCCGTTACAAAATCTTTGGCTTTATTTCCAAGAAGGCTCCGCACATTGTCGAGCGCACTGCTGTCTTTTTCATTTTTTGTCTCTATTATAAAGATAACACGTCTGACTTCTGTGTCAATATGTAATTTTTTGGCTCGATTATAAATATCGACAAGTAACAGGTTATCCAAAAGGAGATTTTTAATAAAATTGTCTTTATCAAAACGTTCCTTATATGCCACCAAGAGATTCTGTATCTGGAAAACTGCTATCTTCCCCACCATATATACATCGTCTCCGCCGCCGTTCGCCATAAGTATATATTCCAACTGATGCTCATCAAAAATCTTAAAGAACTGATACCCCTGCACAACCTGACTATCTGCCGGCGAATTCACAAAAGATATAATTTCTTCTTCATAACTGCTTTGTTCGGGAAAGGTGCTTGCCAGAGATTTCCCATCCGTATCCATCACGCAGAAATCAATCCTTGAAATCCCTTTCAATCCTTCAATCGTATTTTGAAGTATTTGATTAGATATCATATTCCATCTCCTCCACTTATTTCAATATGCATTTTTCACAACAAAAAAATTAATTCTTTTATAAAAATGCACACTCTTAGGTTTTATATTAATATATATTTACAAAAAAAGAAAGAGGAAATCACATATTTTTGTTGATTTCCTCAATTTTCTTGGTTTTTTCGACAAAAACCTGATGTACATAGTAACCAAAACCTAATTCTTATTATTTTCTTATGATTATAACTGCAATGACTGGGGTTCCACCTTTTTCCTCTTTTCCATCTCTTTCTGAAATACTTTCTTAATCACAAACTGCGTAAAGCGGTTCTGCACGGTCCCTGCCTTATTCAGCGGAAGAATCCCTTTCCCAAGTCCCAGCCAGACATTCGCGTTCAGGATGCTCCTGTTCTTCGTTACAAAATCTTCCTGAAGCGGTGAAGACATTGAAGAAATAACACAGTCAATATCCGCGCCGTTAATCGCGTTCACAATCATATCATCGGCGCGATCTTTCGCGGATACCTTCGCCATCCCTCCAATCTGGGCGCCCCGGCAGCGGTATTCCAGAAAATGTAAAAACTCCTGTCCCTCTTCTTCGGATTCTACAAGCAGATATACCCTCTTATGATGCTTGTCAATATATCTTAAAAGCATTCTCAAGAATGTTCGTTCCTGTATCTCACGGAGACACTTCTCCTCCGTGATATGCGCTGATTCCAGAATCGTCGTATCTCCTGCCAGCACAAGATCAAAATAACCGACTCCACCCTTAAGCTCCGGAACTTCATCCATCTGCATAAGGCTGTCCACTGTCACCATCTCAATCACACTGATCGGTTCTGACTGCATAGAATCGACAAATTCCTTCATCGCTTCCTTAGCCGTATAATTGTCTATGTCAATATCTAAAACGTTAATCCTGCCGCTCATATATTCTCCACTACTATACTCTATTCTATCGGTTTTTCGATTATAGCAAAAGGGACTTCTATTTTCAACAGATGTCAACAAATTTTCACACTTATTAATATTCGTAATATTTTCGTTATTTTTGCCCTGCCGCTCTCTTTCTCCGTGCAAGAAGTCCTCCGATTCGTCCGGTTTCTTTAGAAGAAAGAGCCCGCCAGCCGTCCGCCATCACCCTGTCTAAAAGACCAAGCTCCTCTGCGATCTCATATTTCATCTTCTCTTCCTGTGTCAACTCATTAAGCTTAATCTCTTTTTGCTTTTTCCCTGCCATCTGAATTCTCCTTTCATTGAATTTTTCTGTTAATGATGCGATTCGATATAAGTATTGACACTCTCAGGGAAAATATACGTCTAAAAAAAGATAAAAAAGGGCCGCCCCTCCTCTGTTTTCAGCTTCACTAAGCCTAAGCAGAAGAAAGGGCCGCCCCTTTGTCAAATAAACCGGCTGGCATAATTCACTACGTCCGCGGCTCATCCGGAATAATGATCGCCGCAATAAAATATGCCAGTATCCCGCTTCCCGTACACGCCAAAAGTACAAGTCCCAGACGAATCAATGTGGGATCAATGTTAAAATACTCTGCAATACCTGCGCACACGCCGCAGATCATTCGGTCTCTTCTTGAACGGTATAATCTTTTCGGTTCCATATCTTCTCCTCCTTGCATCTACATTTCTGAAAAATTCACTGCCACGCTTCCGATTCCGCAGCTTATATCCATATGCTTTGCAGCATGATTACTGATCGTTTTCTCCGCGCCAACACCTGCGTATGACGCTTCCCCGCATACGATCTCACCGATTCCGCAGTCGATCTCATAATTGTAATCCTTCTCTTTTCCGCTGGCAGTATAGACAATCTCGCCAACGCCGCAGTCAATATTCGCCTCTGCCATGGCCGTCCCCGCTGCGGTAAGAGAACCTGCGCCGCAATCCAGATCAACCTCAGTTGCCGTAAAATTCTCAACCACTCCTTCTCCGGCCCCCACGCCAACGGAAAGCTCATCTGCATAGATATCATCTACATGGAGATACCCCGCTACCAGTTCTAAAGAAGCCTCTTTAAACTTGTAATCTGACGGCAGATGGATAATAATTCTCCCTGCCACCTTCTTCGATCCGAGTCCGATTACCTTCTTTTTAGTCACCAGCTTCAGTTCATTTCCATCCATATAGCACTTAAGCCCCAGTCTCTTACTTACATTTTCCGTCTCAATGCGGATCTCATTTGAGGAAGATGCATGATCCACCTCAAGACTGCCGCCCCACATATAGGCATCAATAGACTCTACCCCTGTAAAGCTCTGGCTCCCCGTACCGTAGACCACCTCGGTGCTGCTTCCGGCATTCGTAACAGTTCCCATATTACTTCCCTCCATATGATGGGTATCTTCGTGATGCCCGTTATCATTGTATTCTTTGTCAACTGCCTCGTAATCATCATCTTCGTCATAGTCGTCGTCATCATAGTCATCGTCATCATCATAGTCATCGTCATAATAGCCATCATAGCTGTCAATCCGGCCGACAAACCCAAAGCCGTTCGGGTATCTGTTTTCAATCGCTTCCACCGTCACTCCCATGATAAATGCTATGGAACAGCACACCAAACCAATTCCGGCACACACTGCGCACACGATCCAAAATATCTTCCATCCTCTTTTCAACTCTATGCCACCGCCTTTCTATGAAAAGGTCTGCTAAAAATCCATACGACACCCCTGCATATACCAGGAATGATAACAATACACAGCTTCACCCCTGCCACTGTTCCAATCGCTCCGATCACTCCAAGTATCAATCCCGTTCCGATCAGAGCCAGCCCTACTGCAATTTCTGGTATTAAAGCCATAAGCCCCGCGCACACCAGCACTACCCCCACAATCGCAATCGCTGCAAAACCTATTACGATTGCAAAGAAAAACACGAACAACGATACGATACAGGCAACCGCCACTAATACGATTGCAAGCGCACATGGAATAATGATCGGCGCTCCCACAAGAATGATCGCAATGATCAGAATCACTTTTAATATATTGCTGCTCCAGGGTTTTTGTTCCTCCTTATCCTGTGTCTCTCCATCATAGCGATATTCCTGATACCCATAATTACCGCTGTCTGTACCGCAGGCACCCCGAAAACTGCTCTGACCGTTGTCACTGCTCTCATAATCACAACCGCCCGAAGCCATCGCTTTTTTGACCGGCATACTCCGTCCGTCTGTACTGCCGTCCCGACAGCCGGTTTCTGTATATTCCCTCTCTGCCTGCTGCCCTAAAAGATCCGCCTTAATCTTTTCAGCAACCTTTTTGGGACTCTCAAGCTCTGATATCACTTCACTCTCCTTATCTTCACCGGCATCATCAAAATAATCATTATAGAACTGCATTGCATCTCTGCGTTCTTCCTCCGGCACATCCTGCAAAAGTGCAGCCAGTTCAGTCATAAATTCTATGCGGTTCATGCAGACTCTCCTCCTTCAAATAATCCATTAATCTTGCTGGAATAACTCTTCCACTCTGTCTCATACAGCCTAAGCTGTGCCGTACCCTTCTCCGTCACCTTATAGTATCTTCGGTTCCGTCCGTCAAACTGCCTGTCATATACTTCCAGACAGTCATCCTTCTGAAGACGTCTCAGCACAGGGTACAGGGTGGATTCTGACACTTCAATGGCTTTCCTTACATCCTGCGTAATCTTATAACCATAGGTGCCTTCCATGTCTCTGGATACAACTGCCAGTACAATCGCGTCCAAAAGAGCTGCTCCTGTGTTAAATACCATATGCCCACTCCTCTTTTATATTTCTTGGGTTTACAATATTCTACAATATAACAATATTGTTTTTATGACTATATTATATAATGTATAATATTGTTTGTCAACAGAAAAAATAACGGATGAATAAAAATATTCATCCGTTGCAAAAGAAATCTCACAATATTCTTTTTACTTTTTATATATACAGATTTTGGCGCCTTGCTCTGCATTGTTCAAAATCTTAATCATATTTTTCTGGCTGACTGCAATACAGCCCGCCGTATAAGAACCGGTTCCCTTACAATGCAAAAAGATCGCCGAGCCTGCTCCATAGGTACACGCACTGTTATAATCCAAGACCATCCCATAATTATACTGCGGTATGTAATCAATCAAATGTTCTCCCTTACATTTATGCAGCGTTTTCCGCACATCGATCAATTGGTTATAGTATTTCTTATCTCCGCACCAATAAAGATATTTATTTACTTTAATATACGGCAATGACGTACCCGGATTGTTTTTGATCCCAAAAGCCTCTGTCAGATCAAACACGCCTGTGGGAGTTTTTTTATCTCCTTCTTTTTTCTTATCGATTCCCTTTTTACCGACATATCCCTGACATTCCAATATACATTTCCATCCGTTCCCATCTTTATTGTACATCATGACTTTCGCCTTAGAACCGCTTATATACTTTACAAACACCAACTGTCTGACGCTGTCATTACCGGAATATTTGCCGAGGAGTTTCTCCCATTTATCAGCTTTTACAACAACTGTACATTTTAATTGGCTGACTCCTAAAATTCCTGTAATCATAACTTTTCCGGCCTTTTTCGCCGTCACTTTACCCTTTGCATTTACTGTCGCGACAGAGGTATCGCTGCTTTTCCACTTTGAAATTTTCTGTCCCTTTCCCTTTATAGTAAATGATTCCCCTGATTTAAGTGTTCTTTTCTTATCTGACAGCCTGACAGTAACTACTTTTACTTTACATGTATACTTCTTATTACCTGTTCTCGCAGTGATTTTTGCAGTACCCGCTTTCCTCGCCGTAATTCTGGCAATTGCCATGTTCCCGTCTTTCGCTTTTACATCATAATTTTTTACCGTTTCCGGAACTTTACCCTCAATTTTTTTAATATGTGATTCTGAGTCAGAACGCGCCGAGTAATTAATCCTTACCACAGATTTTTTATTACTTCTCCACATTACATCATCAGGCGCTCCCTGAAGTATGATGTCATAAGATGTACCTGCAGCCATCGTAATATTCGTTCTGTTAAGCTTCGCACTTACCGCCTCGGCTTTCATTGGCAATGCCAATACCGCCGTTAATAAGAACATCCCCCAAAAACATATTCTGCTTTTTTCACCTTTTATCTTCATCCGCATTCTCCCTGTTGCTTCGTACTTTACTCTTTTTTCTCAAAATGCTGGTAATCTTTTGAGCTGTTCCAGTCGCCGCCCCATGTGAAACCATGTTTTTCAAATATCTGAAAACAGACATCATCATGTGAAATCATATGTTTTTTCTTCTGAGCTCTGTCCGTATATTTTTCCATATCCTTATAATATTTTGCAAAACTACCGTCACTGTTATACTTAACATAAGGGTTCTGCATAGGGTTGACGTCAATGGCAAAGCCCGCCGCATGATTTGACAATCGGTCCGTATTCGGCACAATCCGATAATTAAATGCAGATGTGTTGTTATGTTCAATGGAATTGGTATCCGAATCCACGCTGTCTCCCGTCCAGAATTTATCGACAAGATACATAGACTCAATCTCATATTCCTCACGAAACAATTCCTGAAACACTTCTCTGCAATCCTCTGCAATCTTTGCATTGACGATCAGTTCACCCACTTGGATCTCATGATCGTAATTATAGTGCAAGAGCTTGAGATATCTAAGCTCATCCAACCGGATATTATCATTTTTTACATAGGACTTGCCGTTAATATATTGCAATATTTCTTCATCAATCTCATTTACTGTAAAATACTGCGCCGCCTGTGTCAGATCAACCCTGACAGGATCCAGCACTGTTCCCGTCTCTATATCAGCGATATCCCCAAGGTATGACGGCTGCTCCTCCTTTGCTGCCGCGCTGTCTTTTACTGTCTTTTCACTGACCGGCCCCCTGCTCTTATTTGCTTTTCCGCTCTCTTTCACATCTTCGTCATAAAAAAGCATGATCCAGACAAGGAATGAAAACATGATCCCCGTAAAAAAACATGCCCACTGATTCCGTCTTTTTCTGCGTCTTTTCATAGAGACTCCTTTATATACACCGTTTAATTTCCTTTTCCGTAAATCCCGATCTCTGCTATACAGGTGTCATCCCACTGACTTCCCTCGTAGACAGACCGGATTGCCACACCTATTTCTGAGGCAGGACATTCTTGTGAAAACTCTACCCAGTATTCCACCTGTCCGTCTGGAAATGTCACTGTCTGAGTTACATCCCCGGCTGTTATCTCCAATTCCTTTGGCCTGTTATTGCCCTCATAATATTCTCGGGAATTCCAGTTTCCTAACCGGAAAGACATATATTTTACCATATACGGCTTCGACAGCTTAAGATGCACGCTCTCTCCTATTCCGTCTCCGTCAACGCCCTCCTGCCATGAAGTTCTGGGGTTCCCGTCCACAGCCTTATCCGCACCGTTATCCACTCCTTCCTGAGAAATCGCAGAACTGGCCGAAGCTTCTTCAACCGACAATTTATAATACTGTTCAAAATCCCCCGGTTCACCGACAAATGACAGCCTGATTTCATCTGCAGCGTCTTCTTTCATTTCTGACGCTTCCTTCTGATCCTTATTATCCGTTCCCTCAGATTCATCTTCCTGCCTTTCTAAAAGCGCCTGCTCTCTCTCATCCTGCATACGTCTCTCATTCGCATCCATCGTAGTAAATACGATCCAAATGGCCGCCATCAGAAGAGCCATGATCAGAATAACAAGCCCAATGACTCCAAGATATCTTTTAGAGCTTTTAACCGGACGTATACGCACATATTCATGTCTTTTACGATTATCCCATGATACGTCCGGAAGTTCCCCTGTGATTTCTTTTGATAATTGCCTGATCAACCGCTCCTGAAGCTCATCCACTTCCTGCTCATTCTCTATATCCTGTCCGCAATAGGGACAAAACGATGCATCATCCGGAATCTTCCGGTCACAATACCTACATCTCATATCTTTCACCTTTTATGCCTGCCGCATCAACACTTTACAGAATTTCTTTTTGCCTCTTCTAAGAACAAGCCCGCCGCCTGATAATTCTTCTTTTGTGTACGACTGATAGATATCTGTTACTTTCTCTCCGTCTACCGTAACTCCGCCCTGCTGCAGTGCGCGGCGTGCCTCAGAGCGCGATGGAACAAGTCCTGCTTTTACAAGCAAGGATAAAATGTCGACAGCATCTTCTTTCAAATCCTCTGCTGACAGCTCTACTTTCGGCATATCTGCTGCATTCCCCTGACTGAAAAGCGCTTTTGCCGCCTCTTTCGCTTTTTTAGCTTCCTCTTCGCCATGTACCAGCTTTGTCAGTTCAAATGCAAGGATCTCCTTTGCCTGATTAAGCTGCGCGCCCTCCCATGCATCCATCCTGTCAATCTCATCCAGAGGAAGGAATGTGAGCATACGGATACACTTGAGAACATCTGCATCCGCCACATTTCTCCAGTACTGATAGAATTCAAACGGAGAAGTTTTTTCCGGATCGAGCCATACGGCGCCGCTCTGTGTCTTTCCCATCTTCTTGCCCTCGGAATTAAGAAGAAGAGTAATCGTCATAGCACTTGCATCTTTTCCAAGCTTACGTCTGATAAGTTCCGTTCCGCCAAGCATATTACTCCACTGGTCGTCGCCGCCAAACTGAAGGTTGCATCCATATTTCTGAAACAGCATATAAAAGTCATAGCTCTGCATGATCATATAGTTAAACTCAAGAAAGCTTAACCCTTTCTCCATTCTCTGTTTGTAGCACTCCGCCGTAAGCATACGGTTTACGCTGAAATGCGAACCCACCTCCCGGAGTACCTCGATGTAATTCAAACCAAGAAGCCAGTCCGCGTTATTTACCATCAATGCCTTACCCTCAGAAAAATCAATAAAACGACTCATCTGCTTTTTAAAACAGTCACAGTTATGCCGGATCGTCTCGGCCGTCATCATCTGACGCATGTCACTTCTTCCTGACGGATCGCCAATCATAGCCGTACCACTGCCAATCAGTGCAATCGGCGTATTCCCCGCCTCCTGCAGCCGTTTCATCAGACAGAGCGCCATAAAATGTCCTACATGAAGGCTGTCCGCTGTCGGATCGAAACCGATATAAAAGGTTGCCTTCCCATTGTTCACCAAATCTCTGATAAGTTCCTCATCTGTAACCTGCGCGATCAGTCCTCTCGCCTGCAATTCCTCGTAAATTCCCATTTTCATCTCTCCTTTTTTATCTGTGATTGTTCCCAATCTGCGAATTTTTATCTCCCGGCACAAAAACCGATAATATACAAAAACCGCCCCTATCTCTACAGATAAGGGCGAATTTTTTCGCGATACCACCTTTATTCACCGGCGGCTCACACTGCCGGTCTCAGCAAGCTGCAAATTTACAGCTTTGGCATTTTAACGTATGCCGCCACGTCACAGCCTATTCACATAAAACAATCGTCATACTTTCGGTGTGCAGCTCCAAGACGTATTCACAGTCCATTCCTTCATGCGCCTCTCATCCTCCGGCAGCTTTCTGTATGGGTGTATGTTCCGCTACTTTTTCTTTTCAAAGCCTTTTTATATTTGTATGTCTGAAAGTCTAAATGATTCGCAAAGTTTTGTCAACCGGTAATTTCATTTTATAATACCTAAACCACTCTTATTCCATCCTTGATAACCGCCTTTATCTTAAGTTTCTGGTCAAGAAGTACCAAATCTGCTTTTTTCCCTGCCGTTATGGAACCATAATTTTTGTATACTCCAAGCGCCTTGGCCGGATTCATGGTCGCACAGGCGACTGCCGTCTCAAGAGGAATCCCCATCTTCTGAACCGCCGTCCTCATACAATCCATAAGGTTCGTTGCCGAACCTGCCAGTGCACCGTTAGAGACCAGCGTTGCACGATTTTCTGACACATCCACCTCAAGTCCGCCAAGCAGATAACGTCCGTTCGGCATTCCTGTAGCACGCATACTGTCGCTGATCAGAATCATGCGGTCTGCCCCCATCATCTTAAAAGTGGCGCGGACAACCGCGGGATGAATGTGAACACCATCACAGATCAGCTCAGCGTTTACATGGGGACTGTCTGACACTGCCCCTACAACCCCCGGCGTCCTGTGAGAAAATGCAGGCATGGCATTGTACAGATGGACCGCATGGTCCGCCCCCGCATCAAATGCCGCCTTCGCCGTATCATAGTCCGCATTGGTATGGGCGAGAGATATATTTACCTTGTCCTTCATCTGTCTGATAAATGATGAAAAATCTTTGTTCCTCTCCGGCGCAATCCCGATAAACTTCACGAGCCCCTTAGAGGCATTCAAAAACTTTTGGCAAATATCTGCATCGCAGGAAATAATATTACGCTCATCCTGCGCTCCCTTTTTCTCTATGCTGATAAACGGCCCTTCCATATTGATGCCGAGCAAGTCTGCTCCAAGTGCATGTTCCTTTTCCTCCGTCTCCTTATAGTCGGCCGCCACCTCTAACACACGAATAAGTTCCTCTACAGGAAGAGTCATAGTCGCCGGGGAAATACCTGTTACTCCTACCGATGCCTCATATTTTGCGATCTCTCTGACGGCTTCCTTGGTCCCATCACAAAAATCATATCCCATACAGCCGTGAAAATGAATATCAATGAGACCGGGTATGGCATACGCACCTTCACCGTCAATGATCTCACCGCCTGCATTTACTTCGTCTTCAGCATGAAGAGACACTCCCGAAAAATACCCGTTCTTTATCTCTACTGCTCCCTTTGCAAAAGTCTTGTCTTCCGTGTAAATGTTTACATTTTTAATAATCATATTCTTTTCCCCCAAGCGCACGTAAAGTATCATCGTGAAATGTTTCTATTTTATATTTATCCTGCTCCACGTAGCAGGAATAGATAATGTCAAGCATGACCAGAATCGGAAACTGCGGAGAAATCAGATTGCCATAGTTCAGATGCTTTAACGATGGAACCAGCAGTAATTCATCGCAGAATTCATAATATTCCTCTTTATTGTGAGTTGTGACCAGCACCGTCTTAGCGCCTTTGTTACGGGACTCCCGCAGCAGAAACTGCACTCCCTTGCGCTCGCCGCTGAGACTAATTCCTACGATCAGACTCCTCTCATTTTGAAATACGGCCTGCATATACATCCGGTCGATATCCTTGACGGCATGGATATTAACGCCCACCCTCATAAACCGCATCTCCATCTCGTCCGCTGCAAATCCGGAGCTGCCCATGCCGCACACAAACACACGCTCCGCCCTCGCAAGATACCTCGCAATCCGCCCTACTTGAGTCTCATCCATGAGACTGTAAGTTTTATTGAGAAGCTCCTGATAAGCATTTAAAACAGTCCTTGTATTTCCGGTAATGGACTCCGGCTTTTCTACAAAGTTTTCCTCATACTGGTATATGAATTCCCGATACCCCCGATAGCCGCATTTCTTCGCGAATCTCGACAAGGACGCTTCCGATACGTACAGCCTTTCAGAAACAGACTTTGCGGAAAAATCCATCTTTTCACGGTTCTGGATAAAATAATCAGCAATATTCTTTTCCACCGTTGTAAAATTATCATAATTCGCTTCGATCACCGGCACTACTGACTTAACATAGTATTCCATCATGTCCTCACCTTTATTCTGTTCCGTACCCTTCAAGACAATGCTGCTGAAAATGATAGAATGCTCCCAGCATCCCAGCATCATTTTTATGTTTCGCAAAAGCCAGTCTGGTATACTTGGCTATCCCCGGAACCAGATACTTGGCAACGGCATTCTCTATCCTTTCTTTTAAGAACGCCTCCTGCGCCATAATACCGCCGCCAAGCACTACGATCTCTGGATTCAGCACATAACAGATATTGGCGATTCCCTGTCCGAGAACATCCGACAGCTCATCAATAGCACGGACGCACAGCTCATCACCTTGTTTTGCAGATTCAAAAATCCGATAGCCACTCCAATACTTGTCTGGTTCCTTCTTCCATCCTGCCACTTTCTTTGTCAGAATACTTGCCGCCCCAAGAGTCTGAAAATCGCTGCCCTTAAGACTCATATATCCCACCTCGCAGGCACTGCCGCTGCATCCTCTAAAAACCTTACCGTCAATAACAGCACATCCGCCGATGCCAGTTCCAACTGTAAGCACCAGGGCAATTCTGCTGCCCGCCGCCGCTCCAGTATAAAACTCCGCAAGTCCGGCACAATTCACATCATTTTCCACCTCACAGGGAATGCAAAATCTCTCCTCTAATCTCTTCTTGTACTCCGTACCTGCATAGTCCGGAATCAGCGGAGCCGAATAAGTGATCACTCCCTTATTCGTATCCACCATTCCTGCTGTCGATATACAGATACCGCTGATGTCCCCTTGCACGCAATAGCTTTCAACAATATTCTCCACTTTGTCAAAAATAGCCGGTCCGCCTTTTTTTGCCTCTGTATCTATCACTTCTCTGGTGAGAATCTGCCCATCCTCCCTGATGAGTCCATATTTAATCGCAGTTCCGCCAATGTCAATACTTACATATCTATTCATATCTACTCTGTCCGTCTTTCATTATAATATATTGTGATATAGTGGTCAAATGATTCTGTTGGTATAGCCGGATAGTCTGTGAGGACGCCGCGCAGCCGGCAGGGTTCACTGACCGATCCGAACTTTAAATATTGCTTTTTTAAGCAGCACAGGTTTTTCTGCCGCTACTCCCGTCCGATGCCCGTCATTTGGATAGCACACAAGGAAGTCTCCGGGCCTTAATACAACAGACCCGTTCTTCTCCCCTTCCATCGGCAGAAAATCATCTTTTTTTACATATTCTTCCAGATGCATATTACCGATGAAGTTCACATCTATCTGCTCCTCTCCCCGAAGCATCACATGGACATCCAGATAATCCTTATGCGCCTCCCAGAATCGGTTCTCAGGTGCAGTCGTCTCATATTCTGCTACATTTACGAACAATCTGTCTCCGTCGATTTCATAACTTCCTTTTTCAAAGAACAGAAGTTTATGGCTTTCCAGATATTCAAAACACTTTTTCACAGAGTCCTCTAGAAATGAAAACTCTTTCAGATTACCTACATTCCCGAATATCATATACATCCCTCCTACACGTTATATATAGTAGTATGCGGCGCCGGTACGGACGTATCCCCCTTAAGCTTCCTCCATATAATACTTGCCGGAATTCCTACCACTAAAGAAATAGCAATGGAAATAATAGAGTAAGACCAGATGGAGACTGTCTCTGCCGGGACAAAATACTTGATACCTACCATCACTGCTGAGGCTGCGATAAATGCCATTGTCGCGCCGAATGTATTGGCAACTTTAGTAAATGCGCCAAGGATAAATGTTCCGATCAGAATTCCAAGCACCAGTCCCATGAAGCCGTTGAACCATTCATAAGCCGACTTCACGCCGCCGTTTGCAAGAATCATAGATACGGCGATTGCAAATATGCCTATTACTAAAGATACATACTGTCCGATCTTTGTCTGTTTCTCGAAGCTTAATTCCTTTTTCGTAAGACGCGCCTGAATATCCAGTGTCCAACTGGAGGCTACGGAGTTAAGTCCTGTTGACAGCGTGGACTGCGACGCCGCATAGATCGCCGCAAGAAGGATTCCCGTTATGCCTACCGGAAGTTCGAAGGCAATATAGGATGCAAAGATCTGGTCCTGCGCTGCTGCCGGAGGAAGCGCATTCTGCTGATAGAATACATAAAGTCCCGTACCGATCAGGTAGAATACTGTTGCGATAAAGATAGAGAGCGCACCGTTCGTCAACATCATTTTATTTAACTTCTTCGTATCTGTCGTCGTCGTAAAACGCTGAACAATATCCTGACTCGATACATAGGAACCCATCGTATTAAACCCAGCTCCTACTATCATAATAAATACGCTGTCCTTTAAAATGTTTATATTGAAGATCGGCTGATCAGCCGCAAGGAATTTATGCTCATTTGCCAGCGCACCAAATACTGCACCGACTCCTCCATCAATATGCACAAGAAGAAATATCAGTGCAAACGTAACTCCGATAAGTAATACGGAACCCTGTATAAAGTCTGTCCAGAGTACGGATTTCAGTCCGCCTGTATAAGAGTAGATGATCGCGATCACTCCCATAATGATAATCAGTAGATTGACACTGATTCCGGTCAGGCTTCCAAGAACCATGCACGGAAGGTACATAATGATAGACATACGCCCCACCTGATAAATAATGAACATAATCGCTCCCAGCACACGGAGTCCCTTGCTTCCAAACCGAAGTTCCAGATAATGATATGCCGTATCAATATCAAGCCTGCTGTAAATCGGCAGAAAGAACCGGATCGTCAGAGGAATCGCCAGTAACATGCCAAGCTGCGCAAACCACATGATCCATGTTCCGGCATAAGAGTTTCCTGCCAGCGACAAGAATGAAATCGGACTTAACAACGTAGCAAATATAGATACGGACGTCACCCACCACGGCACTGTTCCATCTCCCTTAAAATATTCTTTCCCCTTCATTTCTTTCTTTGCGAAGTGCAATCCCGCAAACAATACTGCTGCCAGATACACAATCAGAATAACTAAATCAACTATTGTAAATCCCTGCATTTTCTTCCTCCTTATCTCATGTCTGCTAGCACAGAAATTTTTCTTTTGTGTCACGAATCATCTTCGCCGCCTCATTCACAATTGTTTCATCGCCGTCTGTCAGCGCCGGAAGCGGCTTTCTTACTCCTCCAAGTTCCAGATTCTCGTTAATCTTAAGGATTTCCTTGATTACACCGTACATATTGCCATGGGCAGAGCACATCTTATAGATGATCTCATTAACTGCATACTGAATCTCTTTTGCCTTTTCAAGCTCACCAGACTTCACATATTCGTCCATCTTAAGGAACAACTCCGGCATAGCCCCGTAGGTTCCGCCAATCGCCCCCTCTGCTCCGATGATCCGTCCGCTGATAAACTGCTCATCCGGTCCGTTGAAGATTACATAATCATCTCCTGCTGCCGCCTTGAACATCTGGATATCCTGCACCGGCATAGAGGAATTCTTAACACCGATGACTTTTGGATTCTTTCTCATCTCGTCAAACAGATTCATTGTCAGCGCAACTCCCGCAAGCTGCGGAATATTATAAATGACAAAATCCGTATTCGGCGCTGCCAGGCTGATATCATTCCAATACTGTGCGATTGCATACTCCGGCAATCGGAAATAAATAGGCGGAATTGCGGCAATCGCGTCTGCACCGGCGCTTTCTGCATGACGGGCAAGCTCCATGCTGTCCTTCGTATTGTTACATGCCACATGCGCAATGACAGTAAGCCTTCCTTTTGCTGCCTCCATCACATTTTCCAGCACCAGCTTTTTATCCTCTACACTCTGGTAGATACATTCCCCGGATGAGCCATTTACATAGACGCCCTTCACACCCTTCTCTACAAAATACTCTGTAAGAGCCCGTACACCCTCAGGACTTATATTGCCCTCCTTGTCATAGCATGCATAAAATGCCGGGATAATGCCTTTGTACTTGTCAAGCTTCCTCATGATACTTTTCTCCTTTTCTTTTAAATGATTTTAAAATTTTTTAACCAAATGCTGCCGTTCTTTTTGTTGCGCAATACTTCAGGCAAGTACATCAGCAAACGTCTTTGTGATTAACTGCGGCCTTGTAATGGCCGAACCCACAACCACACTGTACGCCCCAAGCTCAATGACACGTTTCGCCTTCTGAGGCGTATTAATATTCCCCTCCGCAATGACTTTGTGCTCCGCCTTTTCAATAATCTCTCGTAAAATCCTGAAATCATCCGCCTCAATCCGATCATGTATGCTCTGCTCGGTATACCCAACCATCGTCGTCCCGATAAAGTCAAATCCCAGTTCATCCGCATGAAGCGCTTCCTCTACCGTGGAGCAATCTGCCATCCAGAGCTGATCCGGATATTTTCCCTTAACTTCCCGGAAGAACTCATCCAGCGTTACACCCTGCGGGCGAATCGCCCCTGTCGCATCAAGCGCAATGATTTCCGGCCGAACCTCCATCAGCTCATCCACTTCCTTCATAGTCGGTGTAATATAGACTTTGCTGTCAGCGTAGTCTCTTTTCACGATTCCTATGATCGGAAGATTGACTGTTTCCTTGATTTCTTTGATATCTTCTTTTGTGTTGGCGCGGATACCATACGCCCCTCCCTCCTTCGCCGCCAGTGCCATCCTTCCCATAATAAAGGAAGAGTGGAGCGGTTCGTGAAGCAATGCCTGACAGGACACGATCAATTTGCCCTTAAGACTTTCTACTTTTTTTTCTGTCATTTACGTTGCCCTCCTTTTTGTAGCCTCAAGTATATCATCTAAGAATTTATTTTCAATACTTTTAGAATCTTCAGAAAGTTCTTTCACATTCTTTCAAATGCAGCTGATTAATATTTTCTTTTCGCGGCTTTTCATTGGTAAATGTGCACAAATAAATGTACTTTCTTTCATTATATAAAAGTATTTCCAATTATAAGGTTTTTATTGAAATTATTATTTTTATTGATATACTAATAGAAAGACATTAGTAAATAATGTGAAAAGAAAGGAAATAAGAGGTATGACTATTTGTAGAGCAAAGGATTACAAAGAATTAAGTCGGAAGGCGGCAAATGTTATCGCCGCACAAGTTATTATGAAACCGGACTGCGTGCTGGGGCTTGCTACCGGTTCTTCTCCGATCGGAACGTACGAACAGTTAATCGAATGGTATAAAAAAGGAGATTTGGATTTCTCTAAAGTGTCCAGCGTTAATCTGGACGAATACAAAGGTCTCAATCCGGAAAATGATCAGAGCTACCGCTACTTTATGAATACGCACTTTTTTGACCATGTTAATATCGATAAGGCAAACACCTCCGTCCCAGACGGCTTAGAACCAGATTCTGACAAAGCATGCAGAAAATATGATGAGATCATTGAAAAAAGCGGCGGCGTAGATCTGCAGCTTCTCGGCCTTGGACATAACGGTCATATCGGGTTCAACGAGCCGTGCGATATATTCCCAAGCGGAACACACTGTGTAGACCTCGCACCAAGCACGATTGAAGCTAACAAACGCTTCTTTGCATCCGAGACCGATGTACCCCGTCAGGCATACACTATGGGAATCCGCAGTATCATGCTGGCGAAAAAGATTGTCGTAGTAGTAAGCGGTGAAGATAAGTCTGATATTCTAAAGAAAGTCGTGTGCGGACCAATTACTCCACAGGTCCCGGCATCGATACTTAAGCTTCATCCGGACGTTGTGATCGTGGCAGATGAAGCAGCGTTATCCAAGATGTAAGACAACCAGAAAGAGTTCGTAATGTATAAAAACCCAAAGGGGCCGTCTATTTTCCGGACAGCCCCGTAATTTACGCTCTTTTGAAGTAGGCGAACGCTGTTCGGCTGACATAACTAAGGAGGAATCAAATTACTATGCATATGCAGCATCCTTTTAATAGAAATATTTTGTTTTTACATATTGCCGTCATGCTTTTCGGCCTGTCGGGTGTTATCGGGCAATTTGTTGAAATATCTTCTGTTATGGTCGCTCTTGGAAGAGTAATCAGCTCTTCTTTATTATTGTTTTTGATCGCGATAGCGAAAAAGGACACTCTGAAGCTCAGCTCGAAAAAAGATTATGGTCTGATTATCCTGACCGGAATCGTAATGGCGGTTCACTGGACTACTTTTTTCCAGTCAATACAGGTTTCTTCCGTAGCGATCGGAACGATTACATTTTCCACATTTCCATTGTTCCTGACCTTTTTCGAGCCTCTTATATTCCACGAGAAGCTTCGGAGACAGAACATTTTCACGGCAGTTACCTTAATGATCGGCGTCATTATCACCATCCCGGAATTTTCCATTGAAAACAACACGACTGTCGGAATCATCTGGGGAATGGTCTGCAGCTTTACTTATGCAATCATGACACTGGCAAACCGATACTTTTCATCCCGGTATACGGGCAGAATCATATGCCTGTATGAGCAAGGGACTGCCGCTATCGTACTTCTTCCTGCACTTTTTATTATGAAAACGCAGTGGCGTATACCAGATATTATCGGAGTCGCTTTTATTGGATTCATCTGCACGGCATTTGCCTATTCCCTATATGTGTCCGCTCAAAAAAATGTTAAGGCGCAGACTGCCGGGATTATTTCTGGAATGGAGACAGTCTATGGAATTCTCTATGCGCTGCTGTTTCTCGGGGAGATCCCAAGCGGGAGGGAACTCGTGGGCGGAGCCGTAATACTAGGAGTTGCGATGTACTCGTCTTTAAAAAACGACAAATAAATATGCGTCTTAAACAATCCCCAAAAATAATTGGGGCAGGAAGAATATCTTCCTGCCGCTATCTTATCCTAAATATACGATCTCATCTTTCGGTTTTGCTGTCGGCACCATCTGTATCAAGTAAAGTACCGGCTGTTTGCTTCCAAAGGACGCTACTGCTTCATATCCGAATTTTGCTTTGATGCGCACCCACTGATGTTTGGGGATGTCCTGTTTCCCCGGCAGACGGCATGGATATCCATAGAAACGGATATCATCCGCGCAGCAAGTCATAATCTTTCTCACAGGTACAAACATATCCTCTGCCATCTCCTTAGGACGAAATGCCTGCGCGGTAAATTCAATCTCTTTATGGAGATAAAGTTCAGGATGGTCGTATGCATCCACATACCAAATGCCGAAATCCTCATCGTCAATCACAATCTTGTCCGCCTTAACATCATAAGGCAAGTCCTCCTCTGACGGCTGTATGATCTTCCCCTCAAGATCTTCAAAGATCAGCTGCGCCATTGGATTTTGAACCTTCAGCGCTCTTCGGAATCCGGAACGATCTACCTGCGGTGCGCACCGGTTCACTACGATCAGTTCTGATTCTGTCAACTGCTCCATAAGCATATTGCGCATATTCGTGAGATACATATCTAACGTCGTCCCGTCCACCGTTGAATATACTCCCTGAAGCTCCCAGCTTCTCGGGTATTTGACGGAAAGCAGATCTGTAAGATTCCACATACCATTATATTCGATCACAACCTGTGCCGGATGATAATTTTTTTCGCAGTTTTTGAAAAACAAAGAATTCAACTGATCCGGTTCTTCTACCTTTAGAAGGAACATATCCTTTTCATCCAAATATTCTTTCCCGTATTCTTCCTCACCCTCCTCGCAACGAATCAAAAGCGTAAGTCCCGGCTCAATCCATTCCTGCTCCATAAGCGTCTCTTTTATAAGGGTTGTTTTTCCGCTGTCTAAAAATCCGGTTACTACAAAAACCGGTATCGGCGCCTGTCCAAACATCAAAATAACCTCCAAATCTTAAATATGGAATAATTTTAAAAGCTCTTCTTCCTTCAGGTCTGTCCCGATTACGCAGACACGTCCCGTATAGTCTGGTTGTCCGTCTCTCACTTCGTATTCCTCTGGAACCAGATCAAACTGTTTCCAGCTTCCGTCTGCCATCGGCACGATACCCTTGGAACGTAAAACTTTGCCGTAAGCCTCTGTTTCCGACAGTGCTTTTACAAGATAATCCAGTTCCTCCTCTGTATATTTGTGGGCAGTCTCCTTTCCCCAGCTTGTAAATATCTCATCTGCATGGTGATGATGTCCATGATGGCCATGTCCGCAGCATCCTTCCTGTCCATGGTGATGGTGATGCTCATGACAATGATCTTCTTCATGATGGCCATGCCCGCAGCATCCTTCCTGTCCATGGTGATGGTGCTCATGATGATTCTCTAACAAATCTTCCAGCTCTGCCCCATGCTCCAGCGCACGCACGATCGCTTCTTTTCCAAGCTGCTCCCACGGCGTCGAGACGATCGTCGCCTTATCATTCTCCTCACGAAGCATATGCACACATTCTTCGACCTTTTCATCATTCATCATCTGCGTACGGCTGATAACGATTGTCGAGGCGTGCTCAACCTGATCCTTGAAAAATTCACCGAAGTTCTTCATATACATCTTTGCCTTTTTCCCGTCAACCACTGTGATTCTTCCGGTAATCTCAATATCTGCATCTTTTTTTACATCTTGCACCGCCTTCGCCACATCGGAAAGCTTACCGACTCCGGAAGGCTCGATGATAACGCGGTCCGGCTGATATTCTTCGATTACCTTTTTCAGCGCCTTGCTGAAATCTCCTACAAGCGTACAGCAAATACATCCAGAATTCATCTCCGTGATCTCAATTCCTGCATCCTTTAAAAAACCGCCGTCGATGCCAATCTCGCCGAACTCATTTTCAATCAGTACCAGCTTCTCGCCGGTAAATACCTGATCTATCAACTGCTTGATAAATGTTGTCTTTCCGGCACCTAAAAATCCCGAAATAATATCTACTTTTGTCATTTACGACACCTCATTTCTATTTAAAATAATTTGCTATCTTATGTATTCCGAAATTTATATTATCACAATCCTTTCCGGTTATCCAGTTTAAAATGTGCCATCTTCTCAAAGGTTCAAAAAAGAACTCTCAAAAAAGACAGCACATTTTTTCATTTTACAATAATCCGCCGATAGACAAAAACAGCGGTGCAAATACCAACGATACGATTGTCATAAGCTTAATGAGGATATTGATCGCCGGGCCCGACGTATCTTTAAACGGATCGCCTACCGTATCGCCAACGACTGCTGCCCGGTGAGCTTCGCTTCCCTTTCCGCCATGGTTTCCGTCTTCGATATATTTCTTGGCATTATCCCATGCACCTCCGGCATTAGACATGAAAATCGCCACCATAACACCGGTCACAAGGGAACCTGCAAGAAGGCCGCCAAGAGAGGCAGGTCCCAGCAATACTCCGACAACTAACGGCGCCGCCACCGCCATGATCCCCGGTACAAGCATTTCTTTCAACGCTGCTGTTGTGGAAATCGCTACGCAGGATTTATAATCCGGTTTTCCTGTTCCTTCCAGAATACCCGGAATCGTCCTAAATTGTCTCCTTACTTCCTCAATCATCTGATATGCCGCTTTTGAAACCGAAGACATCGTCATTGCAGAAAATAAAAACGGCAGCATTCCTCCTACAAACAGTCCTATAATTACACGGTAATCCAGAATATCAATAGTATCCAGCTTCACAGATTCCGCATAGGTCACAAACAATGACAATGCCGTAAGCGCCGCAGAGCCAATGGCAAATCCTTTCCCCATAGCCGCGGTTGTATTTCCTACAGCGTCAAGCCTATCTGTGATACTGCGCACCTTCGAGTCAAGTCCCGACATCTCCGCAATACCGCCTGCGTTATCCGCAATCGGCCCATAGGCATCTACCGCAACAGTAATTGCTGTCGTTGACAGCATCCCCACCGCCGCCAGTGCGATTCCATAAAGACCGCAAAAATTATATGCCGCAAAAATCCCCACACAGATTAAAAGAATCGGCGCTGCAGTGGATCTCATTCCCACTGCAATACCGCTTATAGTCGTTGTTGCCGCCCCTGTCTCTGACTGAGTTGCAATCTCTTTTACTGAATTGTAATCGCCGGAAGTATAAACCTCCGTTATGATTCCAATAAGAATTCCCACGGTCAAACCAGCCGCGATCGCAATTGCCGCATTGAAGTTGCCGAAGAACATCCTGCTGAGTACAAATGATGCAATCAACACCAGTACGCTCGCCGCATAGGAACCTGTCTTAAGCGCTTTGTGAGGGTTGGATTTTTCGTCTCCGCGCACGAAAAATGTACCGAGTATAGATGCAATCAATCCAAGGCCGGCAATGACCAGAGGGAAGGCCGCCCCCACCGCTTCAAAATATACCAGCCCCAAAGTCAGCGCTGAAATAAGCGCTCCGACATAAGACTCAAAAAGATCCGCTCCCATTCCTGCCACATCGCCAACATTATCCCCAACATTGTCGGCAATAACTGCCGGATTGCGCGGATCGTCCTCCGGGATTCCCGCCTCTACCTTTCCAACAAGATCTGCGCCTACATCCGCCGCTTTCGTATAGATACCGCCTCCAACGCGGGCAAACAATGCAATGGAAGAAGCCCCCAGACTGAATCCAAATAAAATGTCCGCATTTCCTGTAAAAATGTAAATCGCACTCACTCCAAGAACACCCAGACCGGCTACGCACATCCCCATAACTGCTCCGCCTGAAAATGCAATAGAAAGCGCCTTGTTCATACCACTCTCCTTCGCTGCATTCGCCGTTCTCACATTAGCCTTCGTAGCAACGGTCATGCCAAAATATCCGGCCAGCGTAGAAAACAGTGCGCCAACTACAAAACAGACAGCCGTAATCCAGTTCCCTATGCCGACTCCGATCAGCACAAAGAGAACTGCAACAAAAAGAATCAGAATCTTGTACTCTGCCGTCAAAAACGCTCTTGCACCTTCACTGATCGAACCGGCGATCTCCTTCATCCTGTCTGTCCCTGCATCCTGCCTGCTAACCTTTGATGCCAGCATCGCCGCAAACAAAAGTGCGATGATTCCGAATACCGGAACCAGATTCAATAACATATCCATATACAAACCTCCCATTCATTTCATAGTATATGTATGATTGTGATACCTGCGGATTGCTTTGTTCATGCAACCTTAATACCATATTATCACAAAAATTTGATTTGTATATATAATATTTCAGTTTTTTGAAGATTTTTATTCTTTGCACTTCATTTTTGGATATTGTTATTCATTTATCACTCTTGTTAAATTAATAACCCTTCTTATAATCGATGCTCACTAACACCAGCCCTGATGCAGGCGCCGTTACTCCTGCTGCCGTCCGCTTCTTTTCTTCCAATATCTCCTTCACCTTTTCCGGCGCATAAAAACCCCGGCCTACCCGGATTAATGTCCCTGCAATAATCCGGACCATATGATAGAGAAATCCATTTCCCGTAATACGAAGCACAATATCCGGACCATTCTGTACGACAGTGATACTGTGCACAGTACGCACAGTATCCGAAACACTGGTCCGGATATTACAAAAGCTGACAAAATCATGCTCTCCTACAAGATACTCCGCTCCCTTGCGCATCTTCTCTGCGTCCATGGGAAATGAGACAAATGCGCTGTAGTTTCTTTTCAAAGGGTTCGGCATAGGAGCATTATAAATATGATACTCGTAAGTTTTAGCAATCTCATCCTGATATCTGGGATGCCAGTCCGATGCTGCTTCATCCGACCTGACAATCACAATGTCCCCGGGCAGCCGCTGGTTGAGCGCATATGCCATCCGCTCCGGCGGGACAGAAGAAGCTGTGTCAAATACCGCAACATTTCCAAGAGCGTGTACACCGGAATCCGTGCGGCTTGCACCGATAATGTGAATATCCTCTCTGGTAAGTCTGCTGATTTCCCGGTTTAAGACCTCCTCAATCGTAATTCCATTCGGCTGAATCTGCCACCCGCAATAATTCGTGCCGTCATAGGCAACGACAAGCCTTACCCTCCTCATGGAACCTCACCTCCTAAAATATCCACACCTTGAGCGGCACAAATCTTCCGATCGCTACTACTAAAACCACGTATACAACCATTGTTACATATGCCGTCCGGTCTCTGCTCTGATATTTCAGGGGTTTCATCTTTGTTCTTCCCTCTCCGCCGCGGTAGCATCTCGCCTCCATCGCCATTGCAAGATCATATGCCCGCCGGAAGGCCGACACGAACAGCGGAACAAGAATCGGGATCATGGATTTCGCTCTCTGAATCATATTCCCGCTTTCAAAATCTGCCCCTCTCGCCTGCTGCGCCTTCATGATCTTATCTGTCTCTTCCAGAAGAATCGGAATAAACCGCAGTGCAATGGACATCATCATAGACACCTCATGAACAGGAACGTGCACTTTGTTCAGCGGATGCAAAAGCGCTTCTATACCGTCGGTCAATTCATTCGGTGTTGTTGTAAATGTCATTAAGGATGAACCTATGATCAAATATATAAGTCTCACTGCCATATACACCGCATTGCGAAGCCCCACCGTTGTAACACTAAGCTTCCATATGCGCAAAAGCACCTCTCCGTCCTTCTGCAGAAACAGGTTAAAGACCACCGTGATCATAAGCAGCATGACAATCGGTTTCAGCCCTTTTACAATATATCGAAAAGGCACTCTGGATGCCCTTATGATGCCAACAAGAAATACGGCAGCAGCCAAATACCCTGCAATACTTTTAAAAAGGAACAGAGAGATCAGATAAAGGAGTGTGGAGACAAGCTTCACTCTCGGGTCAAGACGATGCAGTATACTTTTTGCCGGGTAATATTGTCCTAATGTTATATCTCGAATCATTTTTCCTTCTCCATCTGTCTGCTTTTTGACATCTTGTCAGCTAATACGTTTGGTACGCTGACCTCCAGCGCTTTCATAATCTCATCCGCCGCCTCTTTCACAGTGGTAACATCTGTATCCACAGAAATTCCCCGCTCTTTCAAGTCATGCATGATGTAAGTCACCTGCGGCGCCGCAAGCCCTGCCTGCTCCAGTTCCCTGTAATGCGCAAACACTTTTTTAGGTTCGTCATTGTACATGATCTCACCGTGATTCATCACGATAATCCTGCCCGCATATCTGGCAATGTCCTCCATGCTGTGAGATACTAAGATCACTGTCATATCTGTCTGCTTGTGAAGATATGACACCTGTTCTAAAATATCGTCCCTTCCCTTCGGGTCAAGCCCCGCCGTAGGTTCATCTAAGACAAGCACCTTCGGGCGCATAGCAAGAACCCCTGCAATTGCCGCCCGCCGTTTCTGCCCGCCGGACAGCTCAAAGGGCGATGCATGATAATACTTTTCCTTAAGGCCCACAAGCTTCAATGCCTCCAGCGCACGCTTTTCACATTCCTCCCGGCTCAATCCCTGATTCTTAGGGCCAAAGCACACATCCGCCATTACATCAATCTCAAATAACTGATGCTCCGGATACTGAAATACCAGTCCGATTTCGTTGCGGAGTTTTCTCATGTTATAGCCTTGCCCGTATATATTTTCCTCATTATAAAACAACTTTCCGTCCGTTGCCTTTATCAGCCCGTTAAAATGCTGTATCAGCGTGGACTTTCCCGAACCGGTATGCCCGATGATTCCAACAAACTCTCCATGCGGGATCTCAAGACAGATATCCTTGAGCGCATGTTTTTCGTATGCAGTCTTAGGGCTGTATATATAGTTCAAATGTTCCAGTCTGATTGACATGATCCTTCCCCTATCCTTATTACTTCTGCAAAAGCTTCGTAAGCTCTGACACCAGTTCTTCCTTCCGGAGTATCCCTTTTGGGATGTCCAGTCCCCGTTTTCTAAGCTCGTCTGCAAGAATGGTCACCTGCGGTACATCCAGCCGGTATTCCTTAAGCTTTTCCACTTCGCTGAAAATCTCTCTCGGTGCTCCCTCCATCACCACTTTCCCATGATCCATTACATAGATCTTATCCGCATCTACAACCTCTTCCATATAATGAGTGATGAGGATGACTGTAACCTTCTTCTCTTCCCTGAGTTTCCTGACTGTCTTTAGGACTTCCTTTCTTCCCACGGGATCTAGCATAGCCGTAGGTTCATCCAGCACGATGCACTTCGGTTCCATCGCGACCACTCCGGCAATCGCCACACGCTGCTTCTGTCCGCCGGACAATTTATTCGGCGAATGGTGTCTGTAGGAAAGCATACCGACAGCTTTCAGGCTGTCTTCCACCCTCTTCCAGATCTCATCGGTGGGCACGCCTAAGTTTTCCGGACCAAAGCCCACATCCTCTTCCACTACCGTTCCGATAATCTGATTGTCCGGATTCTGGAATACCATTCCCGCCGTCTGCCGGACATTCCAAAGCTCTTCCGGTTTCTTTGTATTGCGTCCGTCCACCCATACAGTTCCGTCTGTCGGGACCAGAATGGCATTCAAGTGTTTGGCAAGCGTCGATTTTCCGGAGCCGTTATGTCCCAGCACAGCAATAAACTGTCCTTCCTTTACATCAATATCCACTTCGTCAATGGCACGGGAAGCGCCGATAATATTGCCGTCTTCATCCCGTTTCTCGTATTCAAATACTAATTTTTCTGTCTGAACCATATCCATCTCCATGAAACAATCTTTACGCTTTCTCAGGTTCTGCATATTCTATGCCCTTTGTATCTACGCTGACCTTCTTCATCCTCTGCTTGTCTAATGGCCTGTCATTATAGTCCGTATCTGTCTTTGCAATTTTATCTACTACATCCATCCCCTGAATGATCTGTCCAAACGCCGCATAAGCGCCGTCCAGATGATCCGCATCCTTATGCATGATAAAGAACTGGGAGCCGGCAGAGTCCGGATCCATGGCTCTTGCCATAGAAAGCACTCCCGCAGTATGCTTCAGATTGTTCGTAAAGCCATTCTGTTTAAATTCACCCTTGATATTGTATCCCGGGCCGCCCATGCCCGTTCCGTCCGGACAGCCGCCCTGAATCATGAATCCTCTGATCACACGGTGGAAAGTCAGACCGTCATAATAACCTTTCTGTACCAATGAAATAAAATTATTCACCGTATTCGGCGCGATCTTTGGATACAGCTCCGCTTTCATAATATCGCCATTTTCCATCTCAAATGTAACAACTGGATTTTCCATTTATTCATACCTCACTTTTTTATAATATCCGGGACAGATTCATCTTTTATCCCTCATTTGATTTACAAACTGTTTTTTATTGTAGCCGAAAACACCCGTTTCGTAAAGCATAATACAGTCTTTTTACTCTCTTTTTGTAAAGAAATACAACAAATTTACCTGCAGAATCCTGTCACAATGTCAGTTTAACCAATCCGCCTTTCTCAGCAAATCCTGTTTCCCACATTTCTTTTAAGGAAAATACAACTGCTTCCCCATAGGTCGCTGTCTTAATCCTGAGATCGCTGCCCGCCTGCTCGTATCCTACGATCAGAAACCAGTGCCAGATATAATCCTTGAACTGCGCTCTGTCTTTATGCTGTAAAAGCAGGACCGGAATCGGCATATCCTTATTGATCTGACTTTTCACGAAACTTTCCGCTTCCTTTACTGTATGCTCCCCTGAAAACTCCTCCATGGCGATCTGTCCTGCCGCCCCGATATCCTCAAGATATCTCTGAAAACCACTGATAAACCACGCAAGCCTTTTCACTCCGCTTACTCTTGGCTTGATGTACGGCTTCATAATCTGGCTGAACCTTTTATAATCCTCCTTGTTCAGATGGTCTATATCAAAAGGATACAGACTTTCAGCTCCCATACGCTTTGTCAGATAAATACAGCAGTCACAGGCTGTCGCCGCTGCACAGCCGCCGATATTCATAACTACATTGGTAAACCAGTCCTGATTACCTCCGAATGCTCCGTCAATCTCAAAATATCTAAGTTCCTTTTTCTTATCCAATGATCTGCCTCCCGCCTTGTTTTAATCGCTGCATCCCATAGGATTGATTATAAACGATACAATAATAAAATGCACTATTTTTCAAAAAAGAAACATAAAGAGCGGAACATTTAAATAAGACCTTGAAGGAAAATATCTTTTCGCCTCAAGGTCTTTACTATCCCACCAAATATCCTCTTACGCCCCGATTGAATACCCGTGTTCCAAATATTACAAACTTCTGGATATTTCTTCGCAAACCTTTACCGCCTCAAACACTGCGCTTCTGAATCCCTTTTCTTCCAGTGTACGTACGGCTCCTATCGTAGTTCCTGCAGGTGAGCATACCATATCCTTAAGTTCTCCCGGATGCTTACCGGTATCAAGCACCATCTTCGCACTCCCAAGCACTGCCTGCGCCGCAAACCGGTATGCCTGCGCTCTGGGCATCCCGCCAGACACAGCCGCATCCGCCATAGACTCAATAAACACAAACACATAAGCCGGCGAACTTCCGCTGACTGCCGTCACAACATCCATAAGCTTTTCCGGTACAAATTCTACTCTGCCAAAGCTTTCAAGAATCTCTTTCACCCGGTCAATCTCTTCCTCCGTCATGTGCTCGTTCGGGCACGCTGCTGTCATACCTTCTCCAACCATAGCCGGAGTATTCGGCATCGTACGCACGATCTTTACTGCTCTTCCAAACTGATCCGCAAGCCAGCTAAGTGTCTTTCCCGGCGCGATCGTAATGATGATCTGATCATCCGTCACATCATCCCTGATCCCTGCAATCACATCCGCATAAAACTGAGGCTTTACAGACAGAATGATTACTTCTGCATTCTTCACTACTTCTTTGTTATCTGCTGTCACATGAATTCCAAACTGTTCTTTCGCCCTCTCTCTGCCCGGCGCAAACGGATCTGCTCCAATGATCTCATCTGCCTTAAAAAGTCCTTTGTCTATCACACCGCCCATGATTGCTGATGCCATGTTACCCGTACCGATAAAACCTAATTTCATAATTCATACCTTCCTTATTCATTGTTTGTTATCACGTTACCATAATTTGAAGTCAAAACCTTCACTTCGTAACGCCTCGGATTTCTCCGTCTTCACATTTGTATACATTATATTAATTTGTATACAAATTTATGTTATAGATACTATATCATCTCTTGTACACAAAGTCAACAGATTTCCTTGAATCTATTATAAAAAAATGATACAATTTGTAACAATGAAAGGGGAACATCATGTCAGAAAAATCATTATCTCTTGCCGAACAGGCATATGAAAAGATGAAACAGAATATTATGGATCTCACATACCCGCCGGGAATGCCTCTTACAGAAGCTATGCTGACAAAAGAACTCGGCATGAGCCGGAGTCCCGTACGCAGCGCCATCCAGATGCTGCAGACCGAGGGCCTCATTGAATCCGACTATTACAAATCCATAACCGTCAAAAAGATCACCCGTCAGGATATTGAAGAAATCTATCAGCTCAGGGAACTTTTAGAAAGCTCAGCTTTCCAGTTTATCTTTACTTCCGGAAAGCATGAAGAATACTCCTACCGCATCGAAGAAAAGGTTGTGCGCATGTGTGCGGCAGCTTCAGATGTATATAAATGGGAGGTTGCCGACACGAACATGCATATGGAGATTATCAGCGCCCTTCATAACAGCCGGATCAATAAAGTCTACGAAAATACCCTTTCCGAACTAATACGCATCGGGCAGTTTTCTGTAAAA
>OFFJ01000620.1_pt1 | contig 29084 bp, 20 predicted proteins | sample 1521261 | NCBI WGS metagenome assembly OFFJ01 (sample SAMEA3504122, study PRJEB24116) | mouse gut metagenome | biome: mouse gut; feature: mouse-associated habitat; material: faeces | place: Denmark | collected 2011 | reverse complement strand
CAACAACGGCAAAGTCCATTGGGGACGGACAATATCCAGGGAAGAGGTGATGAGCAACACCAGCCATTATATTACCCGTTACCCGGAGGGGTATGTTGCGCCGGATGATCCGACTGCCAATGATGTAATCGATAAAGGGACGCTCGGCACAGGGTTGGCCTGGAGCCTAACGAAGGCTGGTACGCTGACCATTTCAGGTTCAGGAGCCATGCCGGATTTCAGCAGTAACTCAGAGCAGCCTTGGAATCCGTACAGCAGCGAGATTCGGACTGTCGTTTTTGAAGAGGGCGTTACCAGTATCGGAGCCTGCGCTTTTTGGATGTGCGGAGTCCTTGGTGTAAAGATTCCCACCAGCGTGACAGCAATCGGTAACTCTGCTTTCCGCCAATCTTCGATTATTTCCGTGGATATTCCTTCGGGTGTGAAGACAATCGGTGATGATGCTTTCAGGGAATGTGAAAATCTGAGTTCGGCGACTGTTGCCGAAGGGGTGGAGACAATCGGTGAGCGTGCATTTCAAAGCTGCATAAGCCTCGTATCCGTAGCCCTGCCGGCAAGCATTGGTGATGTGGGAGCCGCAGCATTCTTCCAGTGTACAAAATTGAAGACAGCGACTTTTGCTCCCGGCATCAAGCAGGTAAAGCTGGGCGACAACCTGTTTACGGAATGCTACTATTTGATGAGTGTGATGCTGCCTCAAAGCATAGACCGTATTGGCGAAGGCATGTTCCAGAACTGTCTGATGCTTCACGGAGTGGAAATTCCGCAGGGGGCAGAAAGCATCGGAAACTCAGCATTTGCTTCCTCCGGTGTCAGCGTTGTCCTGATTCCGGATAGTGTGACCTCAATCGGGTCAGCCGCTTTTTCAGCGACTCAGTTGAGCGTTATCTACTATACCGGTACGGAAGAACAGTGGAAGGGGATAAGCAAAATAGGAGATACGGCAGCAACAGTGGCGAAAGTAACTATCCATTATGAGTATAAGCCCACTGCGACGCCCACACCGACACCTACGACAGAGCCCAGCCCGTCCCCGACGCCTACGACAGAGCCCAGCCCGTCCCCGGCGCCTACGACAGAGCCCGGTCAGTCTCCGGCTCCTACATCCGTACCAGATACTATGGTTCCCTCTATTCGGGGAGAATCAGGTAAAGAGGGTTGGGAGGTCATCAAGGAAGAGGCGGCAAATGCTTTTGAAGGAAAATGGGTTAATGTGGACATGAACGGCGCATCCATAGTACCCGGAGATGTGCTGGACCATGTGAAGGGGCAGAATGTCACGATTTCCTTTGATATGGGCAACGGCGTTACCTGGTGCGTAAACGGCAGGAGTGTCACTGCGGAACATGCTGGTGATGTGGATTTGTCCGTACAGGTGGGAATGTCAGCCATACCGGAGAATATTGTGAATCAAACGGCGGGAGAACGGCCGACGACACAGCTCAGTCTTGCGCACAGCGGGGATTTCGGGTACAGTGCCGTACTTATGATTTATGTGGGTTCTGCCAATGCAGGAATGCATGCAAACTTATTCTACTACAATGAAAACGACGGCAGGCTCGAGTTCGTTACTGCTGACCAGATAGATGCAGACGGCATTGCAGAACTGACTTTTACGCATGCTTCGGATTACATCATTGTGGTTGGAGATACAGTTATGGACGGAAGCTCCGGTGAGAGCGGCGGTTCTTCCGGAAGCGGCGATGGGGCCGGTTCCGTCAATCACAGCAGCTCAAAGAAAACAGAGGTGCAGTCTCCCAGGACCGGCGAAGTCGATACCGTAATCGGCGGGGACAATGCGGGTGAATTCGGGCAGGAAGGAAGCAGGCTGAATTTACTCCGTCTGCTCCTGATGGGCGTTGCGGGAATGGCAGCGGCGGGAGTTATAATCTGCCTGATTCAAAAGAAAGTAAATAGAAAAGATTAAGGGGAGGGAATGCCTGTGCTGCGGTGCAGGCATTCTTTTTTCGGATACTATAACGGTTTACGAAGGGTTTACAGCTCAAATTTTACCCTTGACTTTTATATACGGGTGTGCTAATATGACTTCGTAAACAGATGGAGTCCTCAGGGACGGAACCGTGAGAATTGATGAAACAGGAGGAATTTATGTTATCCATTGCGAGGAACGGAAACAGGGCAAACTAAATATTTGCCGGGCAGTATGTTTTCCCTCTGGGAGTCTGCCCGCGTGCCGGCGGTGAACTGCCGGTGTATCTGTCTTGTCGGGTGCTTAACATATTCCGAATGGTTCATTTCATATAGAACAATGTACAGCAATAAAAGGTTCGCAAAGTACATTTTATTGTGTCGGGTTCATTGCAGAATGGAAGGAGAAGCATGGCTGAGAGGCCGTGTTTTTTTGTGCTTAAAAATAATCGGGTTTGACTTTACTATATGATGCTCCAAAAGCGGCAAATGAATACGCTTACGAGTATCATGGGAATTTTCCGTAAGATTGTTTTGAGAGTACAGATGCAGTGTGTCGGAAAGATTTGCGGACAATGTGTCAGACAGGGATGTCTATATGCGAAATTCCGGTAACAGAAGATGTCATGTTCAGTGGAATTTGTTATGATGCGTATTGAGAGGCTCCATGTGCTGGCAAATGCAGTCAGGCTGTAAATTGATTTGGGAATGATGGCTATGGTGGAATATGCCCGCAGGACAGATACCAGGGTCATTTTTTTGTGCGCAGAAACATCTCCGGAAGGTTTGCTTTGTATTTAGAGGGAGCGGGTGTTGGGGGCAATGTGCCCCTTGAGGCAAGTTGTGCCGATTATATAGCGGATTTGGAGGAGGCAAGGAATGAATATCATAGAGGCGAAAAATCTGTCTAAAACGTACCTCAGGGTTGTCAAACAGGAAGGGCTGGGCGGGAGTATCAAAAGTCTTTTTAAAAGGGAGTATGAGGAGAAAAAGGCGGTGGAGGGAATGGACTTTGCGGTGAGGGAAGGAGAGTTTGCGGGGCTGATCGGGCCTAACGGCGCAGGCAAGACGACCCTGATCAAAATGCTGACAGGCATTATAGGACCTACATCCGGAGAGATAGAGGTGATGGGGTATTACCCTAACGATTTAAAAAATGAATTTAAACGGCAGTACGCTATTGTCATGGGACAGAAGAGCCAGCTTTTCTTTGAACTGACAGCCAATGATACATTGCGTTTGTTTAAGGAAATCTACGGCCTGGAGGAACGGGAATTCCGGGAGGCCAAGGCTTATTTCACGGAACTTTTCGGGGTGGAGAAGTTGTTGGATGTACAGGTGCGCACCCTGTCTCTGGGGGAGAGGATGAAGATGGAGCTGATGGCCGCGCTGCTTCACAATCCCAGGATTCTGTTTCTGGATGAACCCACCATTGGGCTGGATGCGGTTGCCTCCAGGCAGATACGCAGGTTCCTGAGGGAAATTAACCGGGAGAGGGGGACCACCATCCTTCTGACTTCCCATTACATGGAGGATATCAGGAGCCTGTGCGGGCGTAGCGTCGTCATTAATCATGGGCATAAGATTTATGACGGCGGAACGGAGGAGCTTTTTGAAAAATATCAGAGGGACAGACAGGTCACACTGAGTTTTGACAGGGCCGTGGAGAGGCTGGAATTGCCGGGGAACGCGGTGATGACGGAGGAAACGCCTTACAGAAAAGTAATCCGTATCCCCAGGGAAGAGTCAGGAATGCTGCTGCAGAAGATGATGAAATATGCCCCCAGGGATGTGGTGGTGGAAGAGGAGGAAATAGGCAGGGTGGTGGAACGGATTTACGGAGAAGAGTGTGGGCGGAAGCTATGGAGGGATGAGGGACATGAAAAAATATAAAGAGATCGCACGAATCTATATAAAATCCCAGCTGGCATGGAGGGCGGACGTATTGTTCAACATGCTGTTTACGGTGGCGAAAATTCTGTTTGCCTGGCTGCTGTGGGGGATGATTTTCAGAGAACGGAATATGGTAGCAGGATTTACGTTTCATGGAATGCTGTCCTACTATATCGTCAGTTCCTTTTTGTCCCAGCTTGAGATGGCCAGAGGCATAAGCGGTGAGGTCAGCGCCCGGATCCGCAACGGAACTTTCTCCAATTATATGGTGATGCCTGTGAGCATAGAGTGGTATTTTGCCGCCATGGAGGTGGGGGTAGTGCTGTTTTACCTGAGTTTTGACCTGCTGGCGGCGGCAGTGTGGGTTTTTGTGTTTCGGATTCGTTTTGTATTTGGGCGGAGTCCGGAGATTTTGCTTTGTGCTGCGGTGATGGCGGTGATGGGGCTGTTTTTCATGGTGCAGCTGAATTATTTTCTGGGAATCCTGACCTTGAAATTTGAGGATATCGGCACGTTCCTGATGATCAAGGATAATCTGGTTTCGTTGGTGACGGGAACTATCGTGCCGCTGGTGCTGTTTCCGGAAAGCGTGGTGAGGGTTATGAGGCTGCTGCCCTTTTATTATGTGACCTATCTGCCGTCCATGCTGTTTACGGGGCGGTGTGGTGAGGAAGCGGTGAGAGGGCTCGCCGTCCTGGGCACCTGGTGCATCCTGATGCAGGGGATGATAGCGGTTACATGGAGGAAATATCGCAAAAAATATGACGGTGTGGGGATTTGAAGGCTTTGGGAGCTTTTGTGGACTGTGTTTATAAACGGGCTGTAGGGGATACCTGTGCCTGAAAAGAACAGGCTATCGGATAATGAAATCCCGTATGGGAATATATGGTTAATGATAAAGGAGTGGAAGAATGAAATATTACAGAGTATTTCGGGCATTATTGAAGATTCGGTTCCAGAATCTGATGATGTTTCGGTTGGGCTTCTGGGGGCCGTTCTTTGTGGACGGAAGCCTGTTTGCGATTCAGCTGTTTGTATTTGATGCGATTTATGCCAATGTGGAGCGGATCGGCAGCTGGGGGCGGGGGGAGATGATCCTGTATATCGGGACATTTTCCCTGATCAATGCCATCAATATGGCAGTATATTTTTTCGGGGTGAACGGTATTGTGGGCAAAATAATGAGCGGAGAGATGGATCTGTATCTGACCAGGCCGGTGAGTCCGCTGTTCCGGCTGACCTTTGAGTGCATGAACCCGGGTTCGCTGCCGCTGCTGCTCTTCAGCATCTGCATTATAGGATACGGAGTCCGCACGGCAGGGATTCGGCTGAACGCAGGGCGTGTACTGGCATATGTTTTTTTCCTGGGGATCATGGTGCTGCTCCATTATGAGATGGAGGTGCTGATCCGGTCCGCAGCTTTCTATCTGGTAACCAATGCCAGGATGGAACAGTTGGAGGAGGCGGGGCTGCAATTGTGCATGAATCTGCCGGGAATCACGTTTTACGGGATCTACAAGTTTGTGTTCTACTGTATCCTGCCCTATGGAATCATGGCCACGCTGCCGGTACAGAGCCTGATCGGAGATATGGAGTGGGAGACGGCGGTTTTCGGAGTGGTGATTGTGGCCATATTCACCGGAATTACGGCGCTGGTCTGGAAACAGGGCATCAGACATTATAACAGCGCCAGTTCATAAGACATAATCATAGTTTGGCAGGAGAACTGTCGCGAAGCGACTTTGCCCTTTAGGGCCGTCGAAGTGCCTTTGTTCTTTAGAGCCGTCGCGCAGCGACAAAACAGACAAAGTCACGAAGAGCCTTTGGCCTTTAGAGCCGTCGCGCAGCGACTTAATTAGGAGAAAGAAAATGAATAAAACAGAAATAAGTTTAGAATTTGACAAAATTAAGATGCAGTGGGCGGACTGTGCCCTGACGGAGGCTGCAAGGAAGGCGATACAGGACACGCACCTGATTCTGTCGGAGACAGAATTGGCCGCCAGATTGCGGGAGACGACGGAAAGCAGGCAGATGCTGGAGAAATGCGGCACACCGCCGCTGGTATCCCTGGAAGGTACAGAAGAACTGCTGTCCGCCGCGGAAAAGGGGCAGTGCCTGACACCCCGGGAATTGGAGAAGATAGCGGCCGCCCTGGTAGCGGTGGAGCGGCTGAAGAGTTATCTGGACAGAGGGAAATCCTGCCGGATACCATTGGCATATTACGAGGAGAATCTGGATCCTCTGGAGGAACTGCGGGAACAGCTAAGGTATCAGATCTGGAACGAGCAGGTTTCCGACAATGCCTCGAAACTGCTGAAGAGCCTGCGGGGAGATATCCTGCGGGCGGAGGATAAGATGCGGGAAAAGGCGGAGGCTGTCATGCGTGCCAATAAGGACTGCATGTCCGACCATTTCAGCACTGTCCGCAACGGGCATGTATGCATTCCCGTGAAAAAAGAGTATAAATTCAGGATCAGCGGCATCCTGATTGACAAATCATCCACAGGCAGCACCCTGTTTATAGAGCCCTCCGCCTCGGCAAAGTATTACGAAGAACTGCAGGAACTGCGCATGGACGAGGAGAACGAGGTGCGGAGGATTCTGTATGAGTTGACAGCCCTGGTTGCGGAAAACGGGGAGATTATGGCACAGAATATCCGGATGATGGAGAAACTGGATTTCATTTTTTCCAGGGGAAAGCTTTCGGAAAGATATCAGGGCACAGAACCGAAAATGGTCGAAGAAAGGCGCATTTATCTGCGAAATGCCAGACACCCGCTGATGGATCGGGAGATTTGTGTACCCCTGCAGTTTTCCCTGGGACAGGGAGGAATGAATTGTTCGGAAACCATAAACGGAATCGTGATAACCGGGCCAAATACCGGAGGGAAGACCGTGGCAATCAAGACCGTGGCATTAAGCTGCCTGATGGCCCAGTGCGGGCTGCATGTGGCCTGTGAGGAGGCGGAAATCTGCATGAATCGCAATATCCTCTGTGACATCGGGGATGGCCAGAACCTTTCGGAAAACCTATCCACCTTTTCGGCCCATATCGTCAATGTACTGGATATCCTGAAGCGGGTGACGGCCGAGAGCCTGGTGGTGATGGATGAGCTTGGCTCCGGCACGGACCCGGCGGAAGGGATGGGGATAGCCATTGCCATTCTGGAAGAACTGAAGAAAAGCGGAGCCCTGTTTCTGGTCACTACCCATTATCCGGAAGTGAAAACTTATGCGGAGCAGGAAGAAGGGATTGTCAATGCCCGGATGACCTTTGACAGGGAGAACCTGAAACCCCTGTATCAGATGGTGATAGGGGAGGCGGGAGAAAGCTGCGCATTCTATATCGCAGGCCGCCTGGGGATGCCCGCGTACATGCTGCAGCGGGCGGCAAGGGAAGCTTATGGGGAAGGAAGCGGAGCGGCGCCCGGATTGGGAGGAGGAAGCGGAAGGGCAGTCAAGAGCGGAATTCCGGCAGCAGGCAGAAACGTAGCAAACAGTAGAAGCATGATGAGGGGCAATGAAACAGAAAAGAGCACAGCGCCGGGTGATACCTCTGTGACGGGAGAACAGTTTTGGCCGAACGGAGAACTGCCTGACGGCCGCCTGGAAGAAGAACTGAAAAAGGAGACAGTGCCCCATATCACCAAAACCAGTGCCAAGGCCGGGAAAAAGCACGGAACTGCATTCCGGCGGGGAGACAGCGTGATGATTTATCCCGATAAGAAGATCGGCATAGTATGCGAACCCGCCAACGATAAAGGGGTACTCCGCGTGCAGCTTCCGGACAGGAAGATCTGGATCAACCATAAGCGTGTGAAGCTGCATGTGGCGGCGGAGGAGCTGTATCCCGAGGATTATGATTTTTCCATTATTTTCGACACTGTGGAGAACCGGAAACTCAGACACCGGATGGAGCGGAAGCATGTGGAAGGCGCGGAGATTGTAGTGGACAGTGAAATATAATGCAAATGATAAGCAACTTTGTAAAGGCTGGCGGTTTCGAGTATAAAATGTAATCTGTGGAGAGCCGATTCTGCTTGCTATTCTGCCTGAGCCTGGGGATATGCAAAAAATCAGTTGCAAAAAATCCTGAATCATGATAGGATGAATCCAGGCAGATTTTCTACAGATTCTGAATATCAAAGATACAAATCCTGTAAATCAGAAAATTCCTGCTTAAAAATTCATGTAAACAGAAGCGGGAGTTTCAGAAGGATGGCGAATCTCCCGGAAAAGTGCAGAAGGGAGACAAAAGGATGGGAAGGACATTCTGGAAAAGGTACTGATGACATACAGGGAAGCAGTTGAAGCTATCCGCGAAATGATTATCAATGCGCATTGCCATCGTTGCCTGACGGATGATTCTTGTGTACAGGTAGCAATTTATGATGACAGATTGGAAGTGACTTCTCCCGGTGGGCTTTATAACGGTCTGACTTATGAAGAGGTATTAAACGGACATTCACGACTTCGTAATAGAGGAATTGCCAATGTATTCAACCAGATGGGGATGATTGAGGCGTGGGGAACCGGCATTAAACGAATCATTCATCTTGCCGGAGAATACACTTTGCCGGTGCCTGCAATTCAGGCTTTTGACAGTATGTTTCGTGTGAACCTTTATCGTTCGAATTCATTGTCAACTGGTGATAATAATTTGGTGAAATTCGGAGAAGACTTGGTAAAGTTTGGTAAAAGCATTGGAGAAGCATCGGAGAAACATCGGAGAAAGTTTGTGTTGATGAAAGCTGTCTGAACGATACCCAACGAAAAATTTTGAATTTCCTGTCAGAAGATGCACAGCTTTCTGCTGCTAAGATGGCGGAGCAGATAGGCATTTCGAGAAGAAATATCGAAGCAAATATTAGAAGGCTGAAAGAATGGGGGATTCTGGTACGGCATAGCTCACCGAAGAATGGCTATTGGGAAATCTTGAAGAAGTGAAAACTTTTGGAGATAAGGCGGACTTTTCGGTCATTCTTTGCGAAAAAGGTGTTATTTACACCTCGATAAGCGCATGGCCGAGTTGGAGGGTGTATTATGAATGATGAAAAACAGATCACAATCACACATATACCGGAAATATCCGCAATCTATTTTGCGCTGTTACAATGCGGATATGATTACTATACCATTGAGCGAGACCGGAGGCATATTGACTGTATCAGGAACTTTATCGGTGCGGAAGATGTTCCACCTTTTTTCTCCGGGACTCGGCAAAATACTTGTCAGGTCTATCCGTACTGGCCTCGTGCGGCGATTCTGGAGACCGCAACATTCCACTTGCTGCCGGACCATTCGCGCTTTCGGGATTATGAGGTTTTTCGCAGCCGTATTATGTCTGCCGGGAATATTTCCGACTGTGAACGAGATCAAAGGCTATGGGATTGGTTAGATGATTTTCCGGCAGCAATTACCCGGGTTCTTTCCGGGGATTGCTTTTGCCGCTATCTGGAATGGGAAAACGGATGGATAACAGAGCAGAATGTTCGGCATAAAGCAGAACTGCGTCTGATTCAATCCTGTTTGAACATGTGCGTATCCAAATACGATTCCGCTGTGCAGGACATTCGGATTGTGGTAAATCCTGTCAAATGCGTGTACTCTGCTGACTATCATCTGGAGAGAAATTGTTTCATATTCAGTTCCGGTGCGTTTCGGGCGGATTCTGTGATACATGAATTTTTGCACCATGTTGTCCATCCGGCTGTGACAGAGATTGCGGATGTGGTTCTGGATTATAAGCGGACCTGGCCCGGCATTGATGATTCGTATTATCTGTCCGGTGACAATGACGGACAGCTTAATGCCTTTGAGGAACATGCTGTCCGGGAACTGACGAAACATGTCCTGCAGGAGCGCTGCCCGGAAAGCATTGCGGGCTTTTTACGGCATCTGGTGAAGGAAGGACAAGATGGAACCTGATGGAACGGATGTTGCTTTGTGAAGCTGAGGTGCGGACAGGTGAACCACCGGCTCCGGTTTGGCGCACTGTGCGGCACAGATATCGGACTTATGAAAAATGAAATTATAGAATAAAATGTATGGTATATCGGTCAGAAAAAGCGCAGCTGCTCATATTCCGTGCTTCGCTCCAGCAAAAACGGAGTTTCTCTTAAAATAGATTCGGTTTTTTTGCTGTCCAGAATCCAGTCCGCGACCTCATTTTCTCCGAGCAGCAGGGGCATGCGGTCATGGACCGGCTCCATGGATTTGTTAGCCGCAGTGGTCAGGATGACGAAATGTTCTCCGTCGTCATAGTATCTGCAGCAGCCCGCCATAAACAGGGGCTTCCGGTCATTTTTTCGGAAAGTATATTTTGTTTTCTCCCAATCCCACTCATAAAAGGCTGCCGCAGGCACCGCAATGCGTCTATGGCGGATGCCCTCACGGAATAAAGGCTTATCTGTGACGGATTCGCATCTGGCATTGAATACAAGTCTTTTTCCCTGCTCCGGCTGTACGGGAAAGCCCCAGCGGAGCCAGACGCAGGCTATTCCGTTGTTGCCCGCAAGAAGAACAGGGGCATCATCACCGGGGTGTATATTCGCATTGACGATACGCTTCAGGGCAGCTTCAGATTCCAGGCGCTGTTTTTCTTCTGTCTGCCTTACAAGTGTCTCTATATCCTTTGCCGTTTCATCTGACACATAATAACGTCCGCACATCTGCAGTTCCTCCTTAAATCCGGTTCTGGTTTCCGGGCCGGGATAAAAGCCGCTCTGCCATTGATTCGGGAAACATTAGTGATTTAAGCATATATTGTTTAATTTGTCAATTATTTTGTTGCCGAACTGCCATCCGGACTGCAGGATGAAACAATTTTAAGAAGCAGACAGGAACCGGCGGTAAAGCAGTACCGGTAGCGGGAGCAGGCACGGCGAAGATTATAGTGATTGCATTGGGAATATCCGGATGATATAATGGCATGAAATAACAGGAACAGGGAGGGTAACAGGGAATGACCAACGAGAGAGTCTATTAAAATCAATGTGAAAAGTACGGTTTGCCGTATTTCGAAAGGCTGGCGGTGACGGTATTTGAAGGCGATGAGCTGGCGGCGGCTGACGTGGAGGCAGAAGAAATCTGGAGGAGCTTCGGACTTAAAAATGACCAGATTTTCCGGTACGGGAGAGACAATAACTGGTGGGGGCCAGCCGGCCAGACAGGGCCCTGCGGTCCAGACACCGAAATTTTCTACGATATGGGTAAGCCGAAATGCGGCCCCAGCTGCGGCCCTTCATGCAACTGCGGAAAATATGTAGAGATTTGGAATAATGTCTTCATGGAGTTCAATAAAGAAGCTGACGGTTCTTTTACAGAGCTGAAGCAGAAAAACGTGGACACGGGAATGGGCTTAGAACGTGTTCTGACTATCTTTAACGGAAAAACCAGCGTGTATGATACAGAGCTGTTTATTCCAGTTATGCAGACACTTGAAGCAATGATTGAAAAGGAGGGAAAGTCCCTCCCTGAACGGGACAAAAGAATTATCTGCGAACATGCCAGAACAATTACCTTTATCCTTGGTGATCCGATGCACATTAGCCCGTCTAATACAGAGCAGGGATATATTTTGAGACGGCTGATCCGAAGAATGATCCGGCTGTTTCGGAAGGCCGGCATAAATACAAATTACTTGTGCGAACTTTCCGAGGTGCTTGTCGAACAATACAAGCCTATTTACCCGGAGCTTGGAGAAAATAGGGCGTTTATTCTTGAGCAACTGCAAAGGGAATATCATTTATTTTCCAAGACTTTGGACGAGGGGCTAAAGAAGGCAAACAGATATCTCGACGGTATAGATCAAGGGGGAGTCCTCTGTGGTGATCTGGCATTCAAGCTCTATGATACTTACGGTTTTCCCATTGAATTCACATCGGAGCTGGCTTCGGAAAGAGGATATCAGGTGGATATAAATGGATTCCGGAAGAAATTTGAGGAACATCAGAACAAATCCAGACAAGGAGCGGCAGGTAAATTTGCGGGGGGTTTGACAGACAATAATGAGCAGACAGCCAGACTTCACACGGCAACACATTTGTTGAACGGTGCATTAAGGAAGGTCCTCGGTGACGAAGTATCCCAAAGAGGCAGCAATATCACTTCTGAACGTTTAAGATTCGATTTTTCTTTCAGCCGGAAGGTCACAAAGGAGGAACTGGAAAAAGTGGAAGCTATCGTAAATGAAGCTATCCGGAAGAAAATTGATGTCACTCTGGAAGAGATGACCCCAAAGAAAGCCTATGAAGAAGGCGCTATCGGTGTTTTTTCAGGCAAGTATGGTGAAATGGTAAAAGTATATACCATCCCCGGATATTCTAAAGAAATTTGTGGCGGTCCTCATGCTAAAAATACCGGTGAACTTGTTTCTTTTAAAATCAAAAAGGAAGAATCCTCCTCTGCCGGCGTCAGACGAATCAAGGCCGTGATCAATGCGCATTCCCCTTCCATTACGGAGCTCAATGGAATGCCGTAAAATAGCATAAAAGTGATTACAATCCAAAAATCATGACGGAGGCAAAGACGCTCTGAATCAAAAAAGATACCTTATCGGATAATTGGGCTGGAGCTGTTGCAGAGAGCCTTCAGCCCAATCATTATCATAAAAAGCTGTATTTACAGATTTTTATTTATAAAGTGGGGGCGGACATTTTTTTGAACTGGCTAAGCAGTCAGGCCAAGGCTCCTCCTATACTCCAGCAGGCTCATGTTTCCAAGGGACCATGCCAGATATTCATTCAGTATGTCAATGAATTCCTGAATGCTTACTCCTATTCGGCTTCCTTTTGATTCCCAATAATCTGATAAAATCATCAAACAGCGAAGTGTCTGTCGGTTCAAACATGATCCATTTCCCATCATGATACGTCTGGGCTTCATCATATATTCTTTGAACCTCCTCTGTATAATTTTCTCTGTCATTTTCAAATTTTAACCGTTCCTCTTTTCCTAAGATAACCATAAATCCTACACAGTTTTCTCTCGCATACAATGCACATAGGGTTTTACCGCCTCTCCGGTATTTATATTCATATGTCCATGCCTTGCCGCCCTTATTCCATATACAGTCCATATCATATTTTGCATCAACTAAAGCACATAATTCATTCCATACACCATATAAAGATTTTCCAACTAAATTTGTCATTTGTTCTGTGTCAGGTATTATATCAAGCATGATAATCTCCTCCATAACTTCCAAGTTTCCCTTGTGTTTCATCTTCCCGATAGACTTTATGAACCCTTCTCAGTATACATTGTATCAAAATAAATTTGCAATTAGCAATCATTGCCGTTTCTTATGTCCTTTTCAGGCATTGCACTGGGCAAATTTGTCAATGGCGTTATTGTATTACTTTAACATCCACCCATCACAGTTTCATTGTTTAGCTGTATCCTTGATTTTCCAGTAACCTTTTCTTGGCGAACCCACCCGAACAATTCTGCCTGTTTCACGCAATTCCCGCATAATCCGGCTAATCTTTCTGGCACTAAATCCTGTATACGCACTCATCTCTCTGGCTGTAATATACGGATCCTTTTTCAGTAAATTAAAAAGCTCCCTTACACTGTTATTATCGCCATTATTATCGCCATTATTATCGCCAATGGTTATATTCTTTTCCTCATCCAATATAAAAAATGGGAAGATAACTTTTATAAAATGTTCTGATATTTCAAAAATACTCTTATCATAATACCGCAAAATACGGCTCATTCCGGAACCAAGCTGTTCAACCAGCCCTACATCCTTAAACACTCTCATCAGTTCCCTATTCCGCGGCATACTGCTGCAGCTAAAAAAATCCTTTTTACTCTGTCCCGGAATCAGACCTCCGTAAGAAGTCAATTCCATCCTATCACTGAAAATTTCAAAAACAGGCGGGATTTCTCTTGTAAAATCATTATGAACCACGGCGTTGATCAACGCTTCCCTCAAAGGAACCGATTCTACCAGATTTCTTTCAATCCTCTTTGTATTGGTCACCTTCGCTTTTGTGATATTCTCTATTTTCATCTTTTCCAGAACATGATTCGTCGCCTTAATCAATGAACAATATCCGTATTCCTCGTTTTCAATCAAATCCACCTTATCTGTTCCCGCATATTTTGCCACCTTGATAGATACGCCATTTTCATCTGCCAGCAAATACGCTATATAATTATATTTTCCATCTGGCGTTAGCAGTTCAAGACTATTGGCAAACTTTGTATTCAGTTCGAGTCCTCGTTCCAGATAATATATCTTAAGCTGAGCAAAAGTAAGGTCCTGCCTAGGTGACGGTATTTCTCTTATAAACTTTTTGATGCTACTTAAGGTTCCCTGAACTACTCATGTCTAAAATATCCTGTGCCAATTTCTCCAATAAATTCTCCTGATAAGACGCCTTACCAGTCTTCTGTATATCGTATGATGTTTCACGCAATACGGGATGCGAAATATTCTGCAGCTTTTTCATCCTCCACCCCTCTATCCCCTCTTCCGACAAGGCATCATAATAGTCCTGATGTGCCATTCTCCAAATATGAATATTCTGCGGATATTTTTTCCAGAGCCCTTCTGCGATGCCAATTCCTTCCGGATCCATATCTCCACTGTAATATATTTTGGTGCCGTTTTCGCAGAGCATCCGAATCAATCTCTGGGCCGCACCGCTCAATTGCCCGGAAGTACACAATATAGTCACTTCCGTTTCTTTAAAACAGTTTACCAGATAACTGAATACCATTTCGTTTTCCACCACATAGGCGCAACCTGCCTCTGCCCACGCGGCTTCCGCCCCCGCCAGATTAGCAAGGGAAAGAATCCCTGACTCACGGGCACGGCAAAAAGCCTCCAAGATTTCACAGTTTTGCCCTTTTTTCCGCATATGGAGCCCAAAAAAGGCCACTGTACTTGCAATCTCATCCGTGACAATACCCGCCTCCCGGTAGATCTGATGCAATCCCGCCGCATCCGCCGGAACCTCCTTGTCCGCAGCCAGACAGACCGCTTGCAGCAAAAGTGCCGCCCCGTTTTGCCCTCTGTCAAAATAATGGGGATTTCCGGTAATCTTTGCCGCCAGAACCGCCAGCGGTATCCCCTCCTCCTTCACTTCTCCCAGCATAATACAAGCTTCGCAGACATTTTGAACCAGTGTCTCCGCCCCAGCTGCGCTGTTCTTCCAATGCCCCATTACCACCGTGTACCCATATTGCTTTTGCCCTGCCATGGCCCGAACCCACTCCAGTGTTGATAGGGCTTCTGCTCCTCTTCCCTCCAGCCACTCCATAATTTGATTCCAAAAGGCCTCTTTCTGCTGCTCTTCCCGCGCTCTTTTCTCCTGATTTGTAATCAGCGTTTCTCCAAAGTAGCCCTCCAGCAGCACGGTCAAAGGTACATCTCTGAAGCGAGTTTCTTTCAGCGCTTTTTCAAAATCAGAAAAAAGAAACTCTATGTCTTCCTCCCAATATCTTCTGCCTAAGATACTGCCAAGCGCTTTTTTCTCCTCCTCTGTCGCGGACTTGATTTTTATTTTTCCCACAGCCTTTCCATAGCTTTTCCACTTTTTCCGCATTTCCAGAAAGCCCCTATGGAATCCGGTCTGTTCCCTGAAATATCGGACGCACTCATTCCGTCTGTCAATATCACTGCTCATCCAATATCCTCTCATGCCCATTCCATGTATAATGAATCACCGTAATCACCTGCGCATTCAGCGGGCGCAGCAGCTCTGAAATCCGCAGTGCAGGAACCGTCTCAAAACATCCCCACAGCGCTTGCGAATTCATGATATAGTCAAAGTCCATGTCTTCCACCAGCTTGAACATACTGCTGATATTTTTGTCATCCACTCCCGCAAAAGCCTCGTCCAGCGCAATGATTCTGGGATGATCCCGATTCTCCGCCTTTTGGTACTGGGCATTAACCGCGGCAAACAGCGGCACATACATAGCCATGGCTTTCTCGCCGCCGCTGAATTTATTGAATGCGGAATTCGTCAGATTTTTCTTTCCCTCATGATTTCTGTAATAATGCATCTGAAACTCAAACCATCTCCTATAGTCCAGCGCGTCCCTCACCAAATCCATATAATTGATGGTTTCTCCCGCCTCTTCCGCCCTCTGCTTTTCCGTCTTGATTTTGCTGCGGAAATGTGCTGCCACCTTTTCTATGTCATCATTTCCAAGCAATGTATAGTCCCTCAGCAGAATCTTTTCCAGCTCCCTGATGTCCAGCTCCTGATCGTTCTCCGCCGTTTTCGGCTTCCAATCCAGCGAAAAATACAGCCCCATAGAGGTATCCAGCTTCATCAGCGCCGACATATCCTGCACCCATTTTCTGCTCTCGGCAATCCGGTCCGTCAGCTGATGGCTGATGGTCTTTGACAATATATCCTCAAACAGCTCTCTGTCCTTCTGCTGAATCAAAAGGGCAGTCTCTTCTATCGTGGCCTTCAGCATCTGATAGAATTCCTCCAGATACAGCTTCTTCCCGTTCCACACGGAGACAATCCGCAGCCGTTTCCGGAGCGCTCCAAGGCCTGCCTGCGCCTCCTCAAAACATTCTTCTATTGCTGTTCCATAGCTGACAAGATTACTGTTATGGCTGGAATATGCCTGATGCAGTGCCGTGGTCAGCATGCTCACGTCCCTGTCTTTATCATCCTCACGCATACGCTGTCCGGCCTCTCTGGCATAGGATTCAAGGCTTTCTGATCCTCTCTCAAAGACCAGCCTTAAATCCAGCTCCTCCTCAAAATACTTCCGGCAAAGATTTTCTGCAGCAACTTTTTGTATCAAGTCATTCTTTATCCTTTCCTCATCCTCCATAAGACGATTCAGCTCATTCTCTATAACTGCCAATCTTTGCCCAATATATGTAATGCTTCCCTGAATCTCCTGCCTCTCTCTTTTCAGTTCTTCCCTGCGCTGTGCCCTTTCCCTGATTTCAGGCCGGTTCAGATATTCCTCATATTGTGCGATTTTCAAACGAACTTCCGCAATCTTTCCCACAGCGTCTCTTTTGTCAAGCTCCGCATCGTCAATGCTGTTCTCTTCCCTCTCTATGAACTCCTGCTGTGTCACTAAATCGTTTTTCACCTTTTCAAGCCGCAGCAGCAGCCGGTAAACATTCTGCCAGCCCTGAAGATATTCCTGAATTGCATCGTCCGCCTCCGAGTATTCCTCCACCGTTCTTCCATACGGAAAAGGTCTGCAGGCGGAAAGCATCTCTTGATAGCTTCTATTGGCATTTTGCCTGCACAAATCCAATTTCTCTTCTATTGCGCGATAATTTTCTTCCGCCTGTTCGCTGGCAAGTCTGGCCTTCCCTTCTGTTTCCAGCGCAAGGTCGATCTGTTCTGTTGTGAGCGATCCGCCATATTCCTTCTCCAATGTTCCGATACGGTTTTCCAGCCGTTCTTTTTCCTGCGCAAGAATTTGCAGCACAGACCGAACCTGTTCTATCTCCTCTGTCAGCCGGCACAGCAGGCGTTCCTTTTTCTGCGCTCTTGCCAGACTGCCCACATACTCCGCCGCCTCCTTCTGCCCCGCTTTTCCCAACAGAATTCCCTGCCCGAAATATCCCTTCTCCGTCATCCAGACACAAGAGCTTTCTTGTTCTCCCTGTTCGGAAATATGGCTGAGAATATTCTCCACATTCTTCCTTATTTCACTGTCTATGGTATTATTTACCGTCAGCCAGGGAAAACAAAACTTTCCCTTCTTCAGAGGTTGTATGACGCAGTCCGCAAACTCCGGGAATTCAGCCTTGATTCTCTCCAAACCCGCCTCTGTCACCACCAGCGCATCCAAAAGTCCCATATCATACAGCTGGGCCTCCAGTCTGGCGCATTCCTCCGGCCCCAGACCTTCCGCAAATTCCACGGTCTTATAAAAGGGAACCGCCATGATCCCCGCCTCTTCCAACCTCTTTCTGGAAGCGACGGACACCTCTCTCCGCTCCGGTTCCAGCTCTTTCCTATTTTGAATTTCCCACCGCCTGTCCTCTAACTCTCTCAGGCCCTTCTCCTGCTCCTCCAGCTCTTTCCCTTTTTCCCATAGATGGGTATTCAGCTTGTCCTTACATTCCTGATATACCTTCTGTAGTTGCTGATCGATTCTCCTGCCGTCACTGATGCTTTGATATTCCAGCAGTATTTCCTCCACCGCTCCCAGAGTTTCCTGCGAAATCTTCCATTCGTCATTATGGTTGTTTTGTTCATAGAGCTGCTTGATGCAGGCATCCCGGGCATGCTCTGTTTTCTGCTCCGCACGTTCTAACGCTGCTTTTCTTTCCTCTTTGTCCTTACTGCGGTTCTCTGCTTCCTCTGTGATTTCATCCAGCTGCCTCCGGTCTCTTCCGTGTTTCTCTATAGCCGCCCTTCCTGCAGCCACCGCCCTCTGATATTTCTGCAGCTCTCCCATGACGTCGCCGGCGCGCTGCACATCGCAGGCCTCCACGATTTCCAGAGTCTTCCCATGCCCTTCCCAGCGCATTGTCTCCTGAATATTCTTAAGCTCTTCCTTGTCCTCTTCCGCTTCAGACTGCCAGAGGCTTTCTTGTCCCTGCAAGTCACGCGTCTTCCTGTCGCATTCCAATATGCGTTCTCTGCTTTTGCGTATCCGCTCTTCTATCCTTGCTTTCCGCTCTTGTTCCTCTTTTTCGTCTGAGCGGGCTTTGTCCAGCTTTGCATCCATGTCCTCCAAATCCGTATCCGCCAGACTTTCCAGTTCTGCAGCCGCCAGCCTGTCACGCTCCCTTAAGTCCTTCTCCTCATTCTGCCTCCGACTCTGTTCCCTCTGATAATCGGCCTTGTCCAGCTCCTGCCTGTCCCTCTGAGCCTGTGCCTGAACAGCTGCTTTCCGCGCCGCCAGATATGCCTGCCCCTTTTTCCCCAGCATATACCGGTTATATCGGCCATACTCATTCCGAATCGCTCTCACATCCGCCGAGGCGCGGCGCAGCTGTTCCAGAGTCCCCTGAATACTGTCCATCTTTTCCATAGCGTCCACCATGGGACGCAAATCCTCATCCGTCAGCGTCTGCAGGGAATCGTTCAAAATATCCGTAACCTTCGACGGTTTGAATTCCTTGGAAAGCTTCGGAGCACGCACTTTCACCAGAAGCCGGATGAACTGCTCATACTGTTCCGCCCTGCCAAAGCCGAAGAGATGCTTATTGACCAGCTTCTTATATTCTCCCGGCACATCCGTAAAAGGAGTCTCATCCCCCAGCACTTTCCGCAGTTCCGCTTTATCCAGAGGAATCCTGCTGCTCCCTACCTCCTTGTAAAGCCAGATGCTGTCCCCTATCCTTCTGCCGTCAAGGATGACAAATCCCCAAAAGTCCATAGTCTTTCCTTTTCTGGCCCGCTGTCCGATTCCTATGGTGCGGTACTCCTCCTTGTTCTGTTTTTTGAATTCCAGATAAAGATAGCCTGTGGATTCTTCTCTCCCCTCTTCCCCCAGAAAGTAATATTCCATCCTGCGGTCTCCGGAGCCAAAGGGATCCAGCCTGTTGGGCGTGCGGTCCCCGTCAAGTATAAAAGGGATGAAGCTCTGTGTCGTAATCGATTTGCCCGACCCGTTCTGCCCCCTCAAAAGCAGCTTTCCATTCTCAAAGGTAAACTCATCCACATCATAGAGCCAGAAATTGACAAATCCTATTCTGTTCATTGTCCAGCGTTCATTCATTGCCGCTCTTCTCCTCGTAATCTGCGGGATAATAACCGGATACCTTTCCTATAATCGGAAACAGCCGTATTCTCCCCTCTTCTCTCCGAAACATCATCCATGCTTTCATATATTCTTTTATTTCTTCCGCCGCTTTCCGGGGCTCCTTCTCCCGAAACCCCACACCCCACGCCTCCTTCCAGCGCCGGTGACAGCCTAGGATCACATCATCAAACTCTTCCTCCGACACATAGACGCACTCATCCGTCTCTCTGTGCCAGATTCCGGAATCTATCCTCTCTCTGATTGCAGAACATACCAGCAGCACCGCTTCCGGCAGTATGGCATCACGGGGATGAGCCTTTCCGTAGCAATCGTCCTCCTCAAGCATCCAGAACGCAACGTTTTTATGGATGTCAAGACGGCCTCCTATATTTTTCTCCAGATTCCCCGCTACCCAGCTCCTCTGATTTTTCAGATATAGGGAATCTGCATCCTCAATACTGTCCCAGTACATCTGCGGACATGTCACCAGCTGCCGATATACTCTGTTGATTCTGGTTCTTCCCCTATCGGAATCAATCTCTTCCAGCTGTAATGTTTCAAAATCCTCCACCGAATGAAATCCTGAAATATCCTGAGGAAAGGTTGTTGCAAAATATCTGGAATGCCCCGTATTCACATACAGCACCTCGCTGCCGTACTCTTGTCCGAACCCTTCGCTGCTCCCCTCATAGACTCTGAGCATATTGTTTTTCTCCATAAATTGAAGCACTCTCACCAAAGATTTCCGCTGAGAAAAAGAGGTCCAGTCTATCTCCATGGACGACTTCAACTGGGTCTCCACATAATTGATCAGCTCAGACAGCAGGAATCGCTCCTGTTCTTCCTTATCCTCCAGAAACATCAGAATCGCACATAAAAAACAGTAATCCCTGATTTCCAAAAATTCCTGAATCCCCATAAAACTCTCCGCGTGAACCGGTATTTTTTCCAGCTTCAGCAGACGTTCTGTGTTGATCAGCTTCCAGCCCAGCAATTCCCTGACAAACTTCTGGAACTGAGGGATTTCATGTTTGACCTTATAATATTCATCCTTCTGAGCATCCTTGCAGATCCATATATTTTCCAAAAGAATTCTTATTTGGTTCATTTTTCAAACTCCAATACATACGCCGGCATCGTCAGTTTCCCATCCTCACAGTTCAGCACACAAGTTCCCTCTTTCCGAACCAGTCTGAATTCTTGTCCATATTCCGTCCTCCCAATTTTCTTGTCATTCATATTAGCTTGTGAAATCCACTGCAGAAACGTGATTCTTGCTGTGTCCGGAACAACATCCGTGATGGCGGTCAAATCCAACCGGCCATCCTTGATATAGCGCATCACCAGCGCTTTCTCACTGTCCAGCTGCTGTAAGCGGAACATCCTCTGCTGCAGCTTCTCCATGGTCTTGTCCGCAAATCCCTGCTGCCTTCGCCTTTCCCGGTAAGCCTTTGTATGGGGCTTCAGTTGATAGACAAAAGGTTCCTCCTCATATACGCTGCTGTTGATACTGTCCGTATCACGAATGGCATTCTCTTTCAGATGGGCTATACTCTGTATGCCAAAAACATGGGCCGATATCTTGTGCGCGGCCTCCAGAGTGCCGGCCTCCAGAAAAAGCTCCAGAAACTTACGATAATCGTCCTTCCTGCTCACGCCCCAATTCTGCATCTGCAGAATCAGCGCCGCGTTGCGTATAATATTTGCAATGATGTCGTTGGTGATAATCAAGATTTTATGACATTCACATTCATGCTCTGCAGAGTCCAGAAACCAGCTTTTCAAAGAATACCATTTGCCCCATATATTTTCCCGAATTCCCTCTTCCATGTCAGCCTGTCTTTCCGACAGCGCATGGGGAATCTCCATCTCACTCTGAATGACTCTTTCCAACAACCGTTCTTCAATCTGTGTACTCTTCTGAGTCAGCAGCTTCGCAATACGTCTGGAATGTCTCTGCAGCTCCTGAATAAATTCATTCAGATATTGGATAAACCGATCCTTATGTAAGATAAATTCCACCGATTTCATCAGCTTGTCCGATTTTCCAGAATAAAATTCCCTCAGATAGTCCTGATAGTTTTGATTGAGCCTTTTAAAATCCTCCTGAAGGTTACTCCACCATTCATTGGTTTCCTTGTAGCTCTTTCCCTCTATCTCTTCCGTTTCCTCCAGACTCCTCTCCAGCCTCACAAACAGATTCGTGGACAGATTTCCGGATTCCACAAAAATATTTTCCAGCCGTATGGTAAGCCTCTCTATCTCCACCGCATATTCCGACATGACATAGCGGTATTGCTTATTCTTATACTCCTCAATGGTATAAGCTTTGCCCGGATCCTGAATCGGCGTCAGGTTTTTCCAGCGAATCAGGGCCTCCAAATCCAGCTTCAGCTGCTCCATATCGTAATCCTCAAAATCGGGAATCCTGCGCAGCAGCTCCAATATATCTTCTTTGTACAGCTGAAAATGCATCTTCTCGTATTCACGGTAGAAGATGCGCATGATTGTTCTGTATTGCACGGCATTCGGTGCCGACAGATAGGATGTCTCCTCAATCGAATATAAAGATTGCATGTGTGTTTTCCCCTTTACTAATACATCAAGCTTTTGAGCTGTTGAGCCATCTCTATTCCAATAGCATTTTCACCAATCTCAATATTCTGAAAAGGGAATGTCAATGCCGCCGCACCAAACATTCCCTTTCCATGGTTGATTTTCCGTTGCCTGCCAACCTCCGGCTCCTTCGTTCGGAAAACATTTCAGATTTTATGTATTAACCCATCGCTGATTCACAACTTTTCTACCTACATTCTACCTTATAACTGCCCAAAATGCAATTACAATTTCATCATATGCAGAAATCTGCCGCAAAACGAGCCGCAATTTCTCCCTGAATTAATTTTTTGAGTCTCTTCTGCCCTTTTCTTTAATACATTGGTTTATTTATATGGCCTCGGTTCCTCCTTAGCTTCCACAGCAAATTTTTGTTTACTATAGCATAAGCTATTTTCACCGAAAAACATAGGTAAAAAATCTCTGCTAAAAATTATATTTATGCAATGTTATATTGTGAATAAACAATAATTGATATAAAATAAAAATACAAATCAGGATTTCCCCCGCAATAATCCTCTGACCAGCATCCTATCTGCACGGTACAGCCGCCTCAATATGGACGGTACTGTCTCCACGCCATTGCGGATTTTGAAAAGATTACGAAACTCCTCAGTCCCCATGAACTTCTGCTGCTTTGCCCTTCAGGGGCCTTTCTGGATACGGTCGCTGAACTGACGCGCTTGTGGAGCTTCGCCCTACAGCGGTCTTTGTTCGGGCATCCCGCACACTGCTCCCGACTGAAAGATACATGGAATTATCATGGTATATGTCGGTGGTGCCGGAGCCTTATGAATGGGACATAATCCCATACCTGACAGACACACTGGTATGTGAGGGAAAGGACGAACTGTGGTAAGGGCTGTTCTTTCTCTTTTTTCGTTCCATGAAAATTATATCGAAATGTCATTGAATGAATGTTGTCGCCCAGTAAATTAAAGTTCCTATCTCCTGCACAAAAACGTCAAATTAAATCTCAGATTTCAAATGCTGTCTATAAGAGCGTGCTGCAGGAGGCGGCACGTTTTCCTCTTGAAAAGAGCACTCAACAAAGTCATATCCTTAAGGGAATTTTGGAAACTTCAACCTCAATATCTCTCATCCAGTACTTTGTCTTCTTATATTCCTCAATACTATCCTGCATAAGTTTTGCATCCTTGCTGGGTCCTACTATAATCCTTCTGATAGGCAAATGGCCATCACACCATATCTTTATATCCTCCTGATAGAACATCTGACGTAATTTTGTACAGACCAACTCCTGATTTTTCCCCTCGGAAAGCAATATTTCATTCGGCTTAAGTCTTTTCTTTCCCGTCTCTCTTTTTGGCTGAACTATAATACTCCTATCTTTACTCATATCTTTAGCAAATGTATCAAATTTATCCTTTAATCCACGGTCAGAATAGTATATCGTCACCTTTTCTTCATTCTTCGCCGTATATTGATTACCGAACCTCACACGAATATTAGGCTTCTTCACTCCTTCTACATCTATGTATATATATTTCTGGGAAAGAAGCTTCTCCTCTCCTGAAACCAGCTGCCTCATATCAAATATTAGCCTATACTCATTTTCTTCGTTAAAATGTTCGTTTTTAATGTATGGCACCATATTTACAGCATTCTGCTGCAACCGCTCAGTAGCAGACATTTTTATAATACTTTTTACTCTATCTGTGATTTCTGTTCCAAGTTGTTCATCTGCACTTGTATAAATGACTTTATACGGTGAGGCAATCGCCCCCATAAAAGAATCTTCTCCTCCGGAATTGACAGACATATATTCGCTATCACCTTCCGCATTCATAATAGTGTAACAATAATAAGTAGAAAATGTATCTGTTCCTGCCCCATACAGCCCCTTTGAAAAATCAAATTCGATGGCAATTCCTTCCTTTGCATATCCTCTCCATTGACTTAATAAATCCTCTTCTTCACAAAAGCATATCATGAAAGGCAATGCGTCTGAAGGCGCAAGCACGCTTTTTTCAGCCTTCATTGCCTCCTCCATTTTCTTCTTCCCGATCCTATTTTCCTCAGAGTCATTGGAAAACTGGATATGCCTTGCCAAAAAAGATTCTCCCTCAATAATCTTCCAAAAAACCTCTCTTGAAGTATAATGATATAAAGATGTTGTTGGAACTGAAAATACATTCAGATTTTTTATTTCTTCATTCACTTGTCTCTGTTCCGGTTCGGATAATGTCCATTTACTTCCCATACTCTATGCCTCCCCTTTCTTCTGTTTATCCTCATAAAACTTTTCATAAAACCGAAACAGCCTTTCAGTATCTTCCCTGACATTCTTTAATGGATTCGCTGTAAGCCTTCTCTGATTAATATACTGTTCTGCCAAATCCTTTCCCATAATGATATCACTCTGACTGCCGAACGCAGATGTCGCCGTAATAATATAGATGGGTACCTGCTCATAAAATTGAATGAAAATATCTCTGGCTATACTAGCTCTTGCATAATAGCTTGTTTTCGTACACTCAATATCTTCCTGCGTAAGCAATGTATCCAGCAGTAATCCGGCTAAAATACCATTTTCCCCATCCCTTTTTATACAATCTCTTATTTGGTTCAGTATTGTCTTCTCGTAAAAAATATGACCATTTTGTTCTGTTTTGACCGTCCCTTCGAGCCATTCAAACCCAAAAGCATTCCCACTTTTCCGCTCTGATGCGGCCTCTGTCAATTTGCTAATAGTCTCGTTAACATGTTTCTGCTCATCCTCAATCAAATAAATTTTAAATTCTGGCATATTCACCATACCTTTCTATAATTGGCAATCTTACTACATATTGCAATTCATTGTTACCCATGCCTTCTGCCTCTCGCAGTCTAAAAGTATCTTCATACCTGAGTCCACCATACCAGTTTTGACAAATGTCATAGATAACTGCCTGAGAGATTCCTTCACCGCTTCGGTAAGCCTCTGCCCTTATCGCTTTTTCTACATTATTTCTGCTGCTAACATCTATACAATTTGATATACATAGAACTTCATCTTCTACGGATATATTAACCTTGTATACTCTATCTTCACTTTGCTTTCCATGTCCCCATATATTATGAAATACAGTCAGAAATAGGACAAGCAATACTTCCTCACATGGCCATACCTTTTTACCTTTCTGCGTTTTCGTTCCATGACGTATCCTATATTCCTCCAGTCCCTGATAGTCTATTTCAATCTTCAATTTCCACAGTTCTGAGACTACATCAAACACTTTCTGTTTTGCCTCCCAGAAATTCATAAAACTCTGACCATACATTTCCAGCCTATCTGTACATCGATTTCCAAGAACCTGTGCATTCATACAACCTATCAGACTGTTTACCAGCAACTCAAAATAATTCCTGCACAGTTGCTTCTCCCATTCGGTTTCTTCCTTCCTTGCTTCCACATTACACATAGATTTCACAAATTCTTCAAGCTGTTCTATAAGTGTATCCAGTTCCGAATGACCTACCGCTCTGGATTTCAACATCTGTTGTTTGTAAAATAGTGTATTCGTCCAATTCTGCAATAGTGTACCGCTGGATAAATTTAATATCTGCCAAATTTTATGTTTGAAAACCAGAATATTTTTCAAAGAACGTATTATGTCCCCATCTTCCTGAATGCCAAAGGGAAAAAGCAGAAAAATATCTGAAATAACATCATTCCCTGAAGCATTGTTTTCGGAAAATTTCAAAAGTACCCATTTCCGAACTTCATTCTCTGTCTCTGAAGTGCAACAAATTTTATAGGTGTCTTCTTCAAAGTCCTTATTCTCCTCCATAAACTCCCACATTTGCCGTTCCATATTTTCCAGACTTCGGAGTTCTGTGCTGGTTCCCAACCCCAGAGCAATATACTTTTTTCCTTCTTCATCTTTTCCATAAGGAACAATAATCTCTCCATCAAGGGCTCCGCCAGCATCCTTCAGGAATTTCATCATCTCCGAGAAAGTATCTTTTAACTTTTCTTCCCCCACAGATGTGTTTTCTGCAAAAGCTGTTCCTGATCCGTCATGCGTCCACCCCGCTTTCGGGAATCGCCCACGAATACGGTTCCGCCGCGCACATAGTGTAAAACGGGCATTTGTGGCACGAATCATCTTCCGTCCGGCGGTTGCAAATTTCCTTGATGACCGCCGCCGCGCGGTACATTTCCCGCAATTCCTGTTCCCGCTCCTGATCGTTCATGTTTGTAACCTCTTTTCTTTGTGTCGTGTCAGGTATTCCGTCCAGCTTTCTTTCAGGTAGCACCGCCCATATACAAAACGCTGGGCGAATTCCTTTTGAAGCGCGTTCGGAATTATGCCTTTCCGGTCGTTCCGCTCCGCCTGCGCGTAAATGCTGATACCCTTTAACCGTTTCAACCGCTCGACGCGATAGGCGGCGTTTTCAACGTCCTTTGTTACAAGCAGATAAATAAACAGGTTATAGGGCTTCTTCCCGTGCTGTGCCAGCAGTTCCGCGGCCCGCTCGATTGCTTCAATCTGCGGTATCTGATCGCACGAAAGCCGAATAAAGCGAATCCACTTCAACCGGGCAAGTATGCCCGCTATGCGTTCATCTACCAGCCGCGCGTCCATGCCTTGATTTAGGTCTATCGCATAGCCGGACCCGATCAGGCTTTCAAGCTGTGCAATCCCGTATTCGCACGCAAGAATGTTATTGTCCATTAGAACCAGCTTGTTTGTGTCAGGGCGCACAAGCTGTTCCCATGCTCTGTAAGGCTTTATACCGCCCTCTTTCGCCGGAACAACGCACCACGGGCAACGGTTCGGGCAACCGCGGGTTATGTACCCAATAGCGTAATCGCATTCGGGGTATATGCTGTAATCAGGAAAGGCCGTGTCTATTTCCGGCGGCAAGGTCTGATTGATCGGAATATCCGGGTAGCCTGTCCCGCCGCGGATTGCAGACGGCGGCAAATACGGGTTTTCCGGCGTGAAGTCAAAGACTTTGCTTGAATAGATCAGGTCAAAAGTATTTGTCAGAACAGGGGACCACCATTCGACGGAATCGCCGCGGGCCTTGTGATATGCTGAAATCTTCATCAAGGCATAGTTCGGGAACGTCTTGTGCTTCAAATATTCCTGTTCTGCGTCATGCAATCCGACGCGCACGGTTTCACCCCCTCACAATTCCACAATCCCGCCGATTCTGTCCACGTCTGCGGCTGTGACCGTCCGGCGTTTCAGAATGGACGTAATCGCGGCCCCGAACCGCTCCCATCGGGTAGAAACAAGGGTAAAATACCGTAATTCCGGGTTCATCGTCGCCCGAATCTTCAAGGCCGTTACCGTCATTCCGTCAATTTCCTTGTCGAGCGGGTAAACGGCGATTCTGCCCGTGTCCTTGTCCACTTCCCGGCAAACGGCAATCAGCCGCATTCGCGGTCGTTCTTCCGCCGCGGTCTGTTCCTGTTGTTCAGGTTCCCCGCAATCGCACCGTTCGCCCGCGTCCAAATGTGCCCCGCAATGGGGGCATTCCCTGTAAGGCTTTCCCATGATAACCACCCCTTTCTATTCTTTCTTTCGCAATTTCAGATAGATTGACCAGCCTGTGTAATCGTTATATTCGTACTGAACCCCGTAATCGCTGTCTGTCAGGGTCCAGCCGGGGTATTTCTTTTCCCAAAACTCCCGGCCCGGACGCTCCCGCGCCCATTTCTCAATCTGCCGCCGATTGTACTTGCCGTCGTTCGTTCGGCTTGTGGGCCGCTCCAAATTGTGTGAAGATGTCCACCGCTTTTTCCCGCCAGCCTGTTTGACAAGGTAATTGCAAAGGGCGGCAATGCCGTCGTCGCTTGCTTGCAGACGGTCGGCGTTGCAATAGCCGATTCGGTCGCCCTTTTTCTGCCCCTTGCGCTTTCGCTTGCGCCACAACTCTTCCACCGCGTCCCGATCAAGTCCGCCGTTCATGATGATATGATGGTGAATGCGAACGGGCTTTTCGCTGTTTTTCTTTGTGGCGTAGGCCGTGACAAGCATATACTTTAGGGGCGGCAACCCCTCTTTCTTCCGCTGATACTGAATCCGGCGCAAGTAGTTTGTCACTTCCCGTTCGGCTTCCTCTATGGTCGCTGGAAGATATTTCGCGCTATATGTAGCCGTCACGTGCAACGCGTCCGGGTCGTCCCCGAAATTCAAGTTTGCGGTCTGAATGAAATAGCGGCGGGCGTTCTTGTCGTTCAGGTTCTTTTGCTTCGGCTCCGATTCTTTGATCTTCTTTGACCGTGTGCCGCGTTTTACTGCCCTGCATTGCGCGTCGGTGTATGAAAAAATATCAACTTCCCGATACTGTTTCCCGCAATAGATTTTCTTTTCACGAATGAAACTTCGCACCGTGCTTCACCCTCTTTCTGTCGATGAATGAAGCGGGCGTGTTCTGTTTCCGGCTGTCTGCTAACTAATCCATGCAAGGGGGGAAGAGGGTTCAATGATCGCCCCCTCCCTCTTCCCCCCTTGCAATCCCCCCATCACCCTCGGCGGCGTATGAAGAGATATAGACAAGAGAAAAGAACAAAGGGCAAGGGCCGAACCCTGCTGATCTCCCCGTTGCTTCCTGTATGACGTGGACAAGCTTTCGCCGGAATCTTAATACCCACTACAAGCCCGCCACGCCGCATAAAAACGGCGTTCTTTGTTGACTTTTCCGCCGATCTATGCTATACTTTATCCATAGGTTGATTGATGATTTATTTTCATCGGCGGAATCCGCTTCGCGCGTTCTCTCAAAACGCGCGGGGCGGTTTTCTTATGCAGTTTTTACCGCGGCGGGCTTAAAAAATCCCCTCTGGCGGTTCCGTTTCGGTCGTGCTGATCTCTCGACTTGCTTTTTCTTCCTCTGCCATGTCTGCCGCGCCCTGCTTTGACTGGAAGAGGGACGCAACCGCCGCGCCCAGCACGTCGCCCCAAATGTCGGCGGGGTAG
>OFFJ01000618.1_pt1 | contig 29106 bp, 25 predicted proteins | sample 1521261 | NCBI WGS metagenome assembly OFFJ01 (sample SAMEA3504122, study PRJEB24116) | mouse gut metagenome | biome: mouse gut; feature: mouse-associated habitat; material: faeces | place: Denmark | collected 2011 | reverse complement strand
TATTCACAGAACTGTCATTTTATACCTTCCAAAAAAACGGCAGATTGGTGCTTTGGGTTGACATATCCATTTTTCAATTACAATTTGCGGAAACTCAAGAGTTATTGCCATTGCCGAACCACAAATCTCATATCATACTAAAATGCTTAAACAATGCCATAATCGCTTTTTCTTTCTCCGGCGGGCATTTCGGCACACGGCTTTTATTATCGCCTACATTGTAATTCAGACGTTTCTCAATACCGCATTTGTCTTTTATCTGCGCCACATACAAGGATGATACTTTTAAATCATACTCTGATTTTATCCATTCTTTGATTTCCGTATAAGTTGCACACCATTTTACGTCTTTCAGATATTCGTTGTCTTTCGGCTCAAAATCAACATACGCATAGACAGTATCAGCGGTGTTACTATTTCCTACCCAAAAGGACGCACGTCTCCACATGGCTCGATTGCTCCAGATTGATGTCAAATATTTGCGGTCGTTCGCGGGAATTTATCAAAGCGTAGTTTTGCCTAAAAACGCACCGATTTTTACCCTTGTCCGTTCTCGGAAACAGGTCAAAGGCCTTGCTCCTACTTATAATATGCAAACACACAGATTTGCCAACCGCTTCAAGACTTTGCTCTGACGGAATAGGTCTAAAATCCCATCGTCTCAACCTTAATTCTTCCCGTGACAGAATTTGTATTTTTTTCCGCTTCCGCATGGACATGGATCATTACGTCCTATCTTCTTTGGCCAGTTTGCTCTTTCCTGAACCATAAGTGGTATTTTGCCATCATACATAAGAGAAAGTTCTCTTAGTCGATACAGGTATTCTGAAACACCCAATAAGGCCTGAAACATGTGCATCGCTTCATTTTCAAATTCGAGAAGGTATTCCGTTTTCTTTATGGTTCTGTCTTTTGGATTTGGAATGTAAGTAATAACCTGACTCACCGCGTCACATTCAACATCATTGTGTCCAATCGCATTTCTCAGTTTTGCATTTACTACAACATCCAAGAAATCGGTATAGACTTCTGTGTTCAAGCAAAAATGATACCTTGATGCCTTTGGGAGCTTTATATAATCCTCTAAAGAAGATACATTCTTTTCCAAAGGATTCATCGAATTCGCGTCAGCCCTGTATTTTATGTTATTAAGAGCGACCGGGATAACAAGCAAATTACCAAGGGCTTCATAAACATCCAAATAGAACTGTTTTACACTATCAAAGCTACTTGTTGTCGAGCCTTCAACTTCAAAATCAAAAGAATCATCTTTGCAATATTGTAAAGCGAGAGCAGGAATGAGGCGCTGGTATATTCTTATAAAATCATCATAGACCTTATATATCAAATCCTGTAGCTCCTCAAGATGATAACCATCATGTGAATTTAAGAAGTCTACTAAGCTCTTCAGCTGAACAGAGTCCAGTTTCATAATTCCTGCACTAAAAGAGAGATTATCCAAGATATCTTTTTTGAGTGCAGAATAAAACCCATGAACCTCAATCATATGAACAGCTCTCAATACCTCAGACTCATCTCTGCACTGAAAGTATTGTCCGTAGAATTCCTTTTGTATCTCCTGAACAAGGTATTCACTATTACTTCTGAAGAGGTCAATGATTCTTTTATAGCTCTTCCATTTCTTTTCTGTTGCATTAAGCTGTGATACCGCTTTTCCGAACTGCTCATATGAATCATCCGTCTTCATACGATTCATATAGCGGATAAACGGAGTAATGACGACTTCTTCCAACTCCGCTGCTTTGCCTTGTTTCACGGTCGGAAATTCACCAGAGCATTCAACCATGTAATCAGCTTCAGCATCCGGGATTTCATCCGCATTGTCAAAAGAAAACTTTAGCCCCGGTCGGTCTTGTCCTATCTTAACGCTGCCAGATAAGGAAGTACCACATTTACCGCAAGCCACAACAATAGGATGTTCTTCTTGCCATCCAACCTGTAATCGGACTCTGGTAATGCTTCCGCAAACCTGACATTTTATAAATGTATTAAAAACCATGCATTTTCTCCATTCATATTATCAAGCATTAAATCGCCTCAACCTTTGACAGCTCCGCAAGTGCATGGGATTTCACCGTCATAGCCCTAATATGCCTCTGCTGGGATCGATGATCCATCTCTGACAATCTTGATTGTTCCATCATCAGAAATTTCTATTACAGAGACATCTTCAAGCAAATGCCCATGTGCTCGAACATAATACTCAGCCAGTGTTTCCTGCTTGCCACAAAACACTGCTTTTTTCATACAAAGCAGCTTCTTTGTCCCAGAAGGCAGAAAGCCAAAGTAAAATACAGCCTCGTCCAAGCCCATCAACTTTGCGCTCGGAACATTCCCGGAATCAGTCCACGTATAACATTTGCATTCAGCCACGATAGACCTGTCAGCATTGGCAAAATCAAACTTGTGTTCCTTTGGCGGTCTGCCGATAGGGATTGCTGCTTCTTGCTCAAAATATGTATTATATTTTTCTTTGAGAATCGTTTGCACAAATTCTTGGAACTTGCGTCCGACGTGCGGATTCTCAGAATTTAAATTTGCCATCAGTGCTCCTTGTCCTGAGTGGACTATTGCCAATCTACCGTTATATACGGCACAATCAAATCGTAGAACTTCTTTGACCATTCTGCATGGAACTTTGCCATCTGCGGCCAGTCATCCTCGTTTTCAATGCTCACGTTATCAAGCTGAATAAATACCTTTGAGGATTTGATATCATCTCCACGGTTCCACTGAAGCTCCGTTCCCAGCTTCGATTCAATCTCGCTTTTATGCTGGTAAAGAGCATCAAACGCTGCTTTATTCTCTGATCTCTCCGCTCTGGCAAATACGACCTCTGAACGTGCAGAGTCAAAATTCGCAACACAGCAGAGGTAGAAACCTCCAATGCCAAAGAAGCCGTTTATCCAATTGTCCGTACTCGGATTTACATTGCTGAAAGAGCCAGGATTACCATGAGCCTCATGGATTTGTGTTAGGGCATACGTCCAGTAACGTTTTCTGAGCTCAAACCTCGTTTCAGAGGAATCACCGCTTATACTGAGATGCTCTCCGGCCATAGATAACGCTGTCGTGATCCGGTCAAAATGGTCGATGATCCAATCAAATATTTTCGGCTGCTCTGCTGGATTGAATACATCAGCCTTCTCCTCAATAACGATGGAACGTGTTGTACCTGTCGATTTTGAGTATTCCCAATTTAGGTTCTCATCAAATTCGGCCTCAATCTGGTCTTTTAATTCCTTCAGACGGTTATAGGTATCCACATTATAGGTGTAGATGCCCATCTTGATTCGTTTACCATAGGGAATAGAAAAGAATAAGTGATAACCGTTCGCGCCTATGTGCACATCGTAATATGTACGACCAGCAGCTTTCTGTTTTGCTATATCACTTGATCTGCCGTGCTCATAAGCATAGTTTACGAATTCTATCCAGAATTGTAGTTTTTGATCATCTCCGGAGCCTTCTGCACTTTCTTCGGATTCCGGTACGTTTGCCGATACTTCCTCCAACTCCTCCGGGATTTCTCGTCCATCTTTGACGAACGAAATGCCGATCAGCTTTTCCAACTGTTCTTCGTCGAATTGCAGGTTCCATCGTTCCTGCATGAAAACGAGGAGCTTTTCAGTTCTGCTGTATATCTCAAATGCAGTCCAATCCTGCAGCTTGGATACCTCTATCTCTGAGTGAGCTCCATTCTCGTACCCGCGACGTCCTGTGGTTTTGGAATGCTTCTTATCCTCAAAACTATCATTCTGCAAAGCCGAGTTTACGCTCTGAGACAACGGCAGAAGGTTCCCAAGTGCTCCGGAAAGCATCTTGATTTCTGAATCCTTAAACTGCCGGTACATATTACGCCAGTAATACTTCGTCGGTGTCTGAGGGAGAATATGCTCGATAGACACTTTATCCTTCTCGGACTTTGTAAACATTGACCACGTGCAGAAACGATCTATATTATTTTTCTCTGCCAACTTAGCCTCATATTCATAAAAGAAGTATCGCAGACTGTTCCAGTCGTAGTAGCCATTCCCTGTAGAAAAATATTTCTCAATTCTGGTGACAAAGTTCTGCGTGGCAAAATCGATATCGTTCGTTGTCCTGTCATATATCTCTTTGCAGAGCTCATCCACATCCGTTTCTTTCACATACACCTGACGTGCAGCTCGATAATAATCACTGCTGCCATAGGATGCATTAAAATTACCCAAGCGAAATGCAACAAAGATAAAGCGCTCAACTGCTTCAAAGATTTTAACTCTGCTGTTCGCAGAAATATCCCGCCGACTAATGACCGCAGTAACCAGCGGCCTGAAATGTCCGATGCCGATACGGTTAAGCCTATCGACTCGTTTTTGCTCTTCAGGAGTAAGATTAACACTTTCAAATGGGAAATATGTGTCATACCAGTACTTCGCCATATCTTTGAGGCTATTGACATAGTCCTCAATTTCTTTTGGCTGGAGTTTGGATACCTCTATGATTTCCTGTTCTTCTGTTTCAGTAACTTCCGTGTCTTCTGCATCAGTGACATCATCGCTGATAACCGACTCGGCCTCTGTCTCAACCAGAACGGGTGCCTTTTCAAATATGCCCTTTGAAGAGAACTTGCTTAGCAGGAATTTGATGTAGTCGTCGCCACGTTTACGGGAATACCTGAAGTAGATAATCCAATGGGCACGCAAAAAGTCATCATCGGAAAGAGGAACACTCTTGTTCCTACCAAGCTGATAGTAGACTTCCTTCCAAGCGTCATTTATCTTCTTACGGAGGGCAGACTTGTCCTTCTCGTCAAACACCTCATCATCATAAAGCGTGGTCAAATAGATCAGTCTGTTTTTCAACAATTCAAGATTCGTCAGCTTCTTACCACGATTGTTCATGGTCTCGAAAGCTACAAACACATCGTAATCATCGTCGATTTCATGGAGATTAAACATCAGGCGCTGGGTGAGCTTCTTGTACAGAGTATTTACTGCCTCAAGTCCGCCTTCTCCGGACTCCTCATATAGCTTTCTGATGTTCTCCGCAAAAAAGTTCTTTGCAAACTTCAGATTTTTTGTATAGTAGGTCTCATTCACTGCACCGGAATACGGCTCATCGAACACCTTATATTTCATGTATTCCGCGCTGGGATTATCGACCTCATAACCAAAAAGGTATGTTGTTACTACTCCATTCGGTGGTCTTTTTCGGCAGATGTATTTTGAGACGATCTCTTCGACCGTTTCATACCCCAGCGTGATTTCCTTATCAGACTTGCCCTTGTTCTCATCCAAGCTACGCACGAATCCCACAATCTCGTTCAAGAGAATGACGAACGTGGTAATGCGCTGCTGACCATCGACTATATGGCAAGGCTTATATCCGTTCTCGACCAGCCACAGATCTTCACCCCAACTGATGGTCTCCTTGCCTTTTAGAGGCTTAAGGGACAGGAGGCCTGTATAGTGATACCGATCAGTCTGAAGATTTACAAGGTCATCCCAAAAATCCACCAACTGCTGCTGCAGCCATGCATAACCCCGCTGATAGTCCGGTATCCGGAATAATCTATTTTGAAAGAGCAGCGACAATGGCTGCAGCTCATTTGCCATAATGTATTCCCTCCAACTTCCTACTTTTTCGCAATCGAATTACTCGTCCTGATATTCAGCCAGAGCATCCGTATCGATTGCCTTAATTTCAAACGTTTTCCTCGTTGACACACAGAAGTTATACTCAATCATCAGATTTGCAAGTCTCTCACCATCAATCAGAATAATGTGATGAGTATTTGCGTAATCCTTAGCCTTCTGCGAGAATTTAGCTGTTGTAACAAAAAGTCCATCACCGTGCTTCCCGGCAATCGCACCTACAAAGCTCTGAATGTCCGGCTGTCCAACGACTCTATCCGGTGCCCATTCCTTAGCCTGCATATAGATCAAAGAAAAGCCGAGCTTGTCCTCCATGATCACGCCATCAATTCCATCATCACCGGAAGCGACTGTTGCATGACTCCCGTAAGCCACAGTTCCATATCCCATCTTCGAAAGAAGATCAACAACGAGCTTTTCAAAGGTGTATGGTGAAATTTTCAGAACTTCACTCAACAAATCAGATGCAAGGCTTGCATTAATCTGCTTGTATGCGTCTTCAAGCTGGTCATCGGGTGTAAGATCCGTCTGCTTTGAAATCACAGGCACTGTATCATCTCCATTTGTAGGATCAGAGGCGGATGCAAAATCTACAAATGAAGGAAACTGTTCCAGATATTTGGAATCTATTTTCTCCGGATTTTCTGCAACCACCTTCTTTCCAGCTTCTGTAATAACAATAGTAGCGCGGGCAGGACTATCAAGGAGTCCAGCTTTTTTCAGATAAGTCTTCGCCCATCCGACCCTGTTTTTAAACACGGTTTGCCTGCCGCTCGGAAGCATTTCTGCGAGGTCTTCCGCTGATAAATTTAGCTGTTGAGCTAACACGGCAGTAACGTCTTTAATTTTATAGACCTCACCGTCTTTTACTGTTGTCAGTAAAGGCTTCATCAATTCATCGTATTTTGGCACTGCCATTGTTAGTCCTCCTCCTTGACTCACTGAAGATCTGGATCACTCCCAAGAGGTGTAATTCCGTTTTCTTTGAGCATTTCATTTATTTCATAAATCGTATTCTCAGCGCAGGCCGCTAAAACACATTGATAAACGTAACCTTCGTTTTTCATCGAATTCAATTTAAAATCCGTTTTACCGAGAAACATCTCAGCTTCTGGCAAAGGCAACTTCAGACCTACGCATAATGCAAGAACTGTCTGAACTGAAGTCGGGTATTCCTCATCATTTCTCAACCGCTGTATGGTCTTTTCGCCAACAAGCGAGCGGTCTGCCAATTGCTTATTTGAGAGCTTTTTCTCTTTTTGCAACGCGACTAGTGTCTCTGCAAAAGAGCCGGGATATCTGCGTAATGCTTCAGAACGTCGCTTTGCGTTCTTGATCTGATCAAGAAGTGCCTTGTTGTGTGCATTAAGCTCGAAGGAATACTCGACCTGATTTTCAACTGGCGCTGAATTACGCATAAACTGCGTGTAATACCTCGCCCCTTGATATTTCGATTGATAACTATATCCCTTCGAGAAGACGACGCAGCACTCATCCATGTGCGAGAGCGCATATTCTGACAGCGTAGCATTCCCGGACTGATCTCTCGCTATGTATTTCTCGTTATTGAGAACGAGATGACGATCTGCAAAAATAAACTGTCCGCTGTCAATCAGCTTCTTAAACTCACGGTCAAAGCAGTATGCCTTAAACAAATCGGCATAGGGAATAGTGAATGTCTGATTCTTATCCAAGGCACCGGCTTCAAATGAATATCCGCGAACATACTGACCATCCACAAACGGATATGCACCCTCAGCTTTGGAATACCCCAGATCCATCAGGCGAACCTTGGCTGCCTGCCTCGACACATCGAACAGCTCCGCAAGTTCATCGATGACGTTCTCATAGGCTGCAATGCTCGCATCATCAGCCCCGCCATAAGCTGCAAGAAGCTGTTCTACCTTCAAGCGCGTCGTTTTCGCAGGCATCAAGATTCTCGGAGCGACACCTTTGGCTTGCCACTCCATCCAGTCTACGGCCTTCCATTTATCTGAATCAGTTGTGTTTGCAGCTATTTGGCACTGGATAGCCCTTCCAAGATTATCGTTAGCACCTATCATTTTCATCAACACATGATAAGGCTGATGACGGTACCAGTGGAAACATTCATGAGCCAGAGTAGTGCGCTTTGTTCCTACAGATCTCTCATAGGAGACACGCGGATCAAGATAAACGGTTCCTCGTTTGGCATTGCGAATTGTAATCTTCCGGTGCTTATCGAGAACATTCCCGTTATCAAATATGATAGTCCCAAAGTAAGTAAGATCATCTGACAGAGGAACATCTTCGATAACCTGTAGTTTCATATCGCTGGCTATTGTCTCGATTGGAACCCTCATCGGTTTATCCAGTGCTTCCGGACAATACCTTGTCAGGAACTTCTCAGCCTCGCCTTCAAACTGGTCACGAGAGATAATAGGTACCAGCTCTCCGGACAGACGGTCATTATCAGATTCCTCTTGCGGCTCACAATTACCAACAAACATGATCCGGAACCCGCTCATATCGATGCCAAGAGTAACCTGACAATGGATCTTAAGCCAGCGCTCATTAAAATATCCCTTGCGAGATGCGGATGGCATTTCGACATCGCATGATGCAATTACATCGAAAGCAATCACGCCATCCTCCGGCTGTTCAATATGGATAACATTCTCGATTTCCATATCAATGACCGATAGTCTTTTCGTGTCACCAGAATGATCCTCTTGAATATAAGCTATGGCCGCATCCCGGATGTCGTCATAACGAGATTGGTCGATCAGTTTCTGCAGTGGGCTTTCATCCTGCGCTTCATAGTAGTCCAGTCTGCTGTCGTTGAGCTCTTTACGTATTTCACGCCAATTAGGCATGTGCCTATCCATGTGTGCGATGAATGTAGCATCATGCTTTCTTGTGATTAAATGTGTAAGCTCATGCAAAATAATATAATCAAGGCAGGCATACGGTTTCTGGGCGAGCTGCAGGTTGAACCACAGCTTCTTTTTATCTGTGCTGCAGGCACCCCATTTTGTGACCATATATTTCGTTTGCCAAGAATCACATTTAAGTCCTGTCTGTGTCTCCCACTTAGGCAGACGCTTTTCTATTTCTTCCTTTAGGATCTTCCTATATTCCTCTTTCACATAAGCGTCTCGCTGTTTCACGGTACTTTTGGCGCTCATGGATAGAACAATATTCTGATTCTGAATCTCGAAGCTGTTCTTTTGATTGTCCGGCTTGAAGACAAGAAAGTATTGCTTCCCCCAGATATACATCGTCTCGCCGGAAACATACTGTCGCTTCGATGCTCTTGGCTGATCCTGAAACTGCGCAATAGCCCTCTTGATAAAGCCCAGCTGAGTTCTGGCATAAGCCTCTATAGCTTTATCGTCCACGGATAAAGGCGCAGAAATTACCACATGTCCATCCGGCGGCTTCACCTGAAGGTGCATATTCTTTATATTCTTTTTTTGCACATCAATCGGAATCCCGGAAATGACAATGCGCATTAATACTCCTCCTGTTTCTCAATGATCTTATAGATGCGCTCCACCTCGGAATCATCACCCAGAATCTCAAAGAGAGCCTTTTTTATTCTTCTGACAACAACCTGATTATCCCTGAAACCAGACAGGGCTTGCTTTTTCACGGCTTTGTGAATTCGTAGGGCAAGTTTCTCGTCCTCGCCGGTGTTGTCATAAATAGCCATGAGCGCCTTGCTCTTACGGATGCTTTCCGGATATTTATCGTTATCCTCCGGGCAATCAACGTCCTTAGCCAGCTTTATATATTTCTCAAGCATCTCAGCATAGTCAAGAACTCCCTGCTTACGCTCTTCGATGAGCTTATCAAGGATTTCTGACATCTTTGCGTAATAGCGCGGATTGACGGTAACCTTTTCGATAACCTTCTTACGGATGTTATTCTCGATGGCCTCTGCTGCACCTTCCTTGTGGCCGCTATCACCTTCACCGGTAAGCGTTTCGCCCTGTTTTGCTACGAAATCCAATAGGGTAAGATCATCAAAATCGCCAATCTTCTCAGCATCCGCTGCCGTGATATAGTTATCGATCATCTTTCTCATATCAGGCTCATAGGCCTTCAAATCTAGGAAATCACCACTGGCCGTACCGATGGTTTTCTTCAGCTCAATGTAGAAAGTGACCTTCTTGTCATATTCATTCAGTTTGCCAGATGAGATATCATCAACCAGATATGGCTTTGCTTCCGCGAAAGCTCTGACAAGACTGCTCACCAGACGATAGAGTTTTTCTCTCAGGCGTGCATAAATCTCGTCGCTCTCCTCCGACTGACCGGAAACACCACAGAAATAATGGATGTACTGGATCTCCCCACGAGGTTCCTCGACACCTTCGCAGAGTTCCTCGACGGCATCATACACTTCCTCAAAATAGGATACCGTAGCATCATGGCGATCCTTAACAAGTCCTTTTACATCCTCCGGATCATATCCTTCAAAAGCGCCGGAAGTATAGTCCTTCATTGCAGTCTGGAGCTGTCCAAACAGCTGCTTGTAATCCACGATATAGCCAAAGTCCTTACTATCATCATCGAGACGGTTGACGCGGCAAATCGCCTGAAACAGGCCGTGATCCTGCATCCTCTTGTCGATGTAAAGGTAGGTACAAGGAGGCGCATCAAATCCAGTGAGCAGCTTGTCTACGACAATAAGGAGCTTCATATTTGCAGGCTCCTCTACAAACTTCCTCTTTGCTTCCTTTTCAAATTCCTCCACCTTGGCCTGAACCGAGCCTGCATTCGGAAGGTCAGAAGGATCAAGCCCCAGCATCTTCAAATACGTCTCATATTTGAGGAAGGTTTCAGTATCATCCTCATCGCTGACGGTATCAGTGCGCAATTCGCCCTTGTTCGGTGTATAGGAAGATATGATGGCGCACTTCTTAAAGCCCATCTGTTGGAAGATTTCGTAATACTTACAAGCTGTAGGAATACCATCAGCTACAAGAATCGCATTACCGTTTCCATCCATCAGACGTGGCTTCATATTAAAGTCCTGAATGATGTCCCACGCCACCTTTTCAAGACGAGAGCGGGAGCTATATACCTTCTGCATCGTGCCCCACTTCTCTTTGAGCTTTGCCTTAGCGCGAGAGGAGAGGCCTCTGGTCTTTACATCAAACCACTGGTCAACACGATCCTGTGACGACAAATCTTGCGGAACATCACGGTATTCATATCGCAAATCCAGCACGACGCCATCGGCAACGCCTTCGTTATATTTGTAAGCATGGATGTATGTACCGAAAACTTCGATACTAATCTTTTTATCCTTTTTCAGCAACGGAGTACCCGTAAAGCCAATAAATACTGCATTCGGCATGATAGTCTTCATCGCCGTATGGAGCTTACCGGACTGTGTTCTGTGACATTCATCAACAAATACTACAAGATTCCCCTTTGCCTCAAAATCAGCAGGGAGGGAGGCTTTCAGTTCTTCAATATACTTTTCGTAATCGTTCTCCGTTGCTTCTCCGCCACGACGGCCAAACTTATGCACGAGGGAGCAGATCAGCGAATCATCATATACATTCAAACGATTCAGCAAATCTTTACCGCTCTTGGTACGAGCAATATTCTCATCCACACCAGTGAATGTTTTTTCTATTTGCTCATCAAGCTCATCTCGGTCTGTCACGATAAGGACACGGGCATTAAGCTCCGTCCAATGTGTCAGAATCCATTTTGCAAGCCATACCATTGTCAGCGTTTTGCCGGAACCCTGTGTATGCCAAAGAATACCCCCCATCGGTTTATCCGGATCTCTGTTCGGATTGTGAAGCTCTGTCCTCAGATTATTGAGCCTCTGCTGAGTGCGCTTGATGCCAAAATATTGATTGTACCGGCACACCTTTTTGATGCCCTTATCGAAAACGACAAAGTTCATGATAAGATCGATAAAACGTTTCTTATCGAACATGGCGTATATCTGCTTCAGGAGTTTATTCTCGATGCCTTCGCAGATTTTACTGATACGAACATCTACTGGATCACGTTCCTCTTCATGTTCTTTGAAGCCGTCATCCTTCCATTCCATATAAAACTTCTCTCCGGTCAGAAGCGTACCGTAGCGCAGGCCTTCTGATTCGTTTCCCGCCATGCAAAATTGCATTGTAGAAAAGAAGCCCTGTATGAATGAATTCTTCTGGTTCGTCAAATTCTGGCGAATACCCTCAGAGACGGAGATGCTGCTTCGTTTCAGCTCAATAACCGCTACTGCAATACCATTCAAGTAAACTACAAGATCCGGTCGCTTCTCTGACTGTTCAACGACCGTCACTTCCTCGGCAATAGCAAAGTCATTGTTCAGAGGGTTTTCCTCATCAATAAGCTGTACAGTCACCGGAGGCTTTTCAGGACTTTCGCTAACCGGAATACCATACTTTAAACGAGAATATACAGTTTTGTTGGCGTCATATAGCCCACGCGAAAGATTACCTGCTTCCTGTTGTAGCTGCGTAATGGCTCCATCGATCAGCTTGTCTGCATAGCCCTTCAGTCGAAGGTACTGGCGCAGACGATCTTCCTTGATATTCTTATTCTGATAATCTGACAGGTTACCAATATACTGGTAGCCTAAGATCTCCGGATCTTTAAAGAAACGGATTACTCTTTCCTGTGTTTTAATTTCGGCATCGCCAATACTCATCTGACAGGCACCTCCTTACACTAATCTGACCTTGCCGGTCAGCAATTCTTCCATCATACCTTGCTTTAATTGCTTATACTTGTTCAGCTTTTGTTCGAGTCGTTTTATCTCGCTTCCCATATCGTTCAACATAGTGATGATAGTTTTGATCTCACTTTCATCTGCTGGAATTCTTACCCTTATATCTGAAATCTGACCAAGATTAATCTTCGTCGGTATAGCAAAATGAAGTGAATGAAGCTCTGCCTCTTTTTGGAATTCCTCTGTACCTGTCAGTAAAGCGATAAAATTTGCAAGAGGTTTATTGCCTCTAAATTTTAGCAATGCAAGACTAACATAAAAGCTTGCATTAGGATTCCAATCAACATACTTTCCCTTCCCAATTGATCCAATACGTGTCATGAGAACATCACCATTTTCAATTTTGTAAGATGAGGTTAATCTCTCGTGTTCCTCAAGTGATATGTATTTCACGTGTGAAAAATCATCATTGGTAACAGTTTCAACACTGTAGAATGGTATCCCGCATTCCACATAGTATGGCGTTTGGTGTGTCCCGTCCTTGATATTACATATTTTGCCAAGAGTAGTATCCTTCCATTCTGAACTAAAGCCCTGAAGCCTGTTCTTTCCGGTCAACAACCTCTGCATCGTACCCTGACGGACATTCTTCTTCTTCCGGATGAGCTTTTGCTGGTCGAAAATCAGCTTATCTACCTCCGACAAGGTTTTTATTATTTTACCTTGTTCCTCGATACTCTCTGGGTAAATTACATTAAGACGACTCACGATTCCCACGCTTAAACCGTCCATTATTCCTCCCACTGCGAGCCTTGCTGTCTGATCACTCAAATAATGGAACTGATCAGAAAACAATTGCAGAATGTAGTCAGAGCGAACCTTCTTTTCATCAAAACGAAGTCGTATTAAATGTGAATCCATTATCCCGCGCTGTATTGTAGTTGGAACAATAGCGCACTTTCCAATCGTGCCCATTGTACTCATAACAAAGTCACCGGGAAGTATTTCACAGGAATTCAATCGATTAAAATGCTCACGCGTTAAATACCTGTCACCTATATTAAAATCATGTGCATAAACATTTTCCTGTCCATAGACGCGGTAGACTCCGTCGGACAGAAGCATTTCCTTTTTTAATTGACTACCAAACGGCCCGATTTTAATACCATTTGGTTTCAGCACCTCAGTTATCGGACACTCGACCCAGCCATTTACCATTTGAATCCCATCCTTTCCAGATGAGACTTTACCCTCGTCTCATACTCATTTGTTTCCTTATCAAGCTCCGGAAGCGTATTTTCATACCGTTCAGCGAGCTCAATAATCCTATTGGTCAAGCGATGGGATATCGCCGCATAAAGATCAGCTATACCTGAGAAGATACTGTCAAACCACTTCTTGTTCACCAGTAGTTCCAAAATCTCTTCATCTGTCAGGCTGTCATATCTTGCTCTGCACTTCTCATCAAGCGCCTTGTTCAGATCCTTTACAACCTTGTTGTAGTCGGACACTTTACCGCAAAGGTCTAAAGCCTGTCTGAGTTGATTTACATCATCCTGCAAGCTCTCCGGTACACTCTCTACTGTACGAATAACAAATAGGCGCAGCATAATAGAAGACTTTGTAACAGTTCCTTTTTCTGTTAATGCGCTTTCGCAAAGCGGGTGTCCCACCAGATATGCCTGAAGACGCTTTTTCTGCATAGGAAGTTGATTCATCAAAATTTCCAGCTCTATGGTTTCCTCCGTCTCTACATGCTGTGTAAGTTCCTCGATCTTAGCCTCTACGTCCTTCGCCTTGACTTTTCCGTTCTCAGCAACATCGGCAAGAGCAGATTCTTCATCGGCGCTCTCAATCAGATCAGAAAGCTGGGATTCAGTTTCTGCGACAACATTCTCGGCTTCCTCTATGGCATTCTTTTCCTCACGGAAAAAGGTATCTATAACTATGGCCTTTGGAATCAATCTGCCTTCCCATCCGGTGACTTTCATCTCGCCTTTATTCTTGCCCTGCGTGATCTCTTCCTCGATATTGTCTGTCGCTCTGGCATTGGCATAGCCATCCGGTTCGCTTATGATAAGCGACACGTCATCGTTCATGACCTCATTCCAATAAGCTAGAAGCACTTGATACACGTCGTATTTATCAATCAGCGTCAGGTGTTCAAATTCAGCAAGGATATCCTCCGCAAGGCTAACAATTAACTCTCTCGCAGATACATCTTCATCAAGAGTAGATAACGCAGGATATTCCTTGGCCTTCCAAGCTGCGAAAGCCTCATCAAGTTTCTCGCCGTATTCTGAGAACTCGGCATTTTTATATATCGTTTGACGGATATTCTCATGTTCCACATTCAGGCTGTAATACTTATCGCTAATCGCCGTCAGCAACTCTGCCTTCAGCGAAGGGAACACCTCCCAATACTTAGACAGACTGTCAATATCAACCGCCGGAATACCGCCATGAATATGCGCATAAATATCCTGAATATCCTCCGGATCTGTGGAGTCAATATAGCGAGTAATGTTCAGGTCCTTCAGGTCGGTGTTCTCGTCAGCAAGACGGGCGATAATTTTGTCCATGCCCTCGCCGATGTTCTTCTTTCCCTTAAGCGCGATAAAGTCATCAAAGGAGCAACCCGTCCGCTTTTCCGGATCGGGATCTTTGTCATGTGCCTTATCGAAGACCTTGATGTCCTCGTAGGCTCCCTTATTCTTAAATTTATCAGTGACATACTTCATGAACAGAAGCGTCAGGATATAGTCCTTATATTCCGAGGAATCCATGCCTCCGCGAAGTTTGTCGCAGCTCGCCCAAAGCGATGCATATAATTGTGTTTTCTTGACAGCCATTTTTTTGCCTGCTCCTTGTCTAATGATTTTCTTTGATTTTCAGTGCGAATCAGTCAGCGCTCTTACCGCTCTTAACCCATTCATCGAGTTCGGAAATTTTAAACTTCCACTGTTTTCCGATTTTTTGAGCAGGCAAACCTTCCTTACCATTTCTGATCCAGCCGCGAAGAGTAACTGTTTTGATTCCTAAATATTCCGCAGCTTCATCTATGCTTATCCATTTGTCATTCATGATTTCTTCCATGCTCTCACCTCGTGATTTGAATCTGAATACAGCTCAACTATTTTAGTATACGCCATAAATGTGAATTTTTCAAGAGTTTGCTGTTATTTGTTGATATTATTTTTTATTTGTGCGTTCTTGAGAATCCCCATCGGACACAACTATGTCCGGTCTTTTTTTTCCCATTTTTCAGTATAAAGCTCATCTTGGCCTTCTTGTTTCTGCCTATCAATACCGCAAAAACGGACATGCCTGTGTCTGAGGTTTCAATCCCTAAAAATGGCATACTTGCCTTAGCACGTGGGATCCATCTGCGCAGGGTATTTCCGGTTCCACGTGACTTCAACTGAAAATCATATTCTGTACCGATCACCGGAAGTGAGGTGCAGCCGAAATGAAGTAATCCTTCGGTATGCCCTCACGCCTGTGGTCTGGTTTTGCATGTCTGGAGCTCTCCATTTCGGCAAAAGCCGAAGGAGGGCTTTCATTATGCAAAACAATGACAATCAGAAGACCTATTTTATCTACGTTCGCAGCACTGGCGAGAAGGTACCGGTCACCAAGGAACAGCACGACTCCTTCTATAAGGAAGCTGACCGCATCCGCCACAAGGAGCAGGATCACGGCAGGTGTATGTGCCCTTACCGCTTCATCTGGAAATGCGACGGTGACTGTATCGGCTGCGAATATCACGCGGCAGGCGATACCACTTCTTTGGATCAGCCTCTCCCTGATGGCAACGGTACCCTCGGTGACTATATCCCGGACAACAGCAAGCCGATGGATGAAGTCATCGCCGACCGTATGTTGCTGGAGCAGCTCTTTGCCAGACTGCGTGAGCTCGACCCGGAGGCTGATACAATCATTCAACTTTGGAAGGATCACCCGGAGGGAATCTCCGACCGGGCAATCGCCAGAGAGCTCGGTCGCCCGCAGAAGACCTTCGCGGATCAAATGAAGAAGTACCGTACTGACCTTCGCAGGATCACAGACGACAAGTAATACAAATACCACGAACCACACCCTTTCCGGCCACTGTCCCTCTCTCGGATGGTGGTCGGAAATTTTTTATAAAATCCTCCGCTCAAATCGACAGTTCATCTCCAGTGGAAGGTGAAGGCAAGAGAACACAGCCTTCAGAAAGCGAGGTGAACAACAGATGATTCGCAGTTACGCAGACACCGGCGGCAACGTGAACGAGGAGATCAAGCTCCTAAATTCCATCAGTCACGTATCCGCCAGACTGGCAAGGAACCTCTCACTCCTTGTCGCAAGCCAATCCGAGGAAGGAGGAAAAGAAAATGTCAAAGATGGCAGAAATGGCACAGACCATCGAAGAGCTCCGCACCGCTGCTGCTTCTATTAATGCCGCAGCCGACTGGCTCTACCAGCAGTTTTCTGGTGATGACGATGAAGCGAAGGCAACTGAGGCTCCCGCCAAGAAGGAACCAAAGCCTGAACTCAAGCTGGAGGATGTAAGAGCCGTCCTTGCCGAGAAGTCCCGCGCCGGTCATACCGCAGAAGTACGCGCCCTGCTTAAAAAGTATGGTGCCGCAAAGCTCTCGGAGATCGATCCGGCAAACTACGAAGCCCTGACGAAGGACGCGGAGGTGATCAGCAATGGCAGCTAAAGCACACGCGATCCTGTCCGCATCCAGTTCTGACAGGTGGCTGCACTGTCCGCCGTCAGCGAGGCTCTGCGAAACCTATGAGGACAAAGGAAGCGACTATGCTGCGGAAGGCACTGACGCCCATGCGCTTGGCGAGTACAAACTCAAGACCGCGCTCGGTATGCCTGCCGATGATCCGACCGGCAGCCTCAAGTGGTATTCCGAGGAGATGGAGGATGCTACCTCCGGCTATGCCGAATATGTGCTGGAGCAGGTCGAAGCCGCCAAGGAAACCTGCACCGACCCGGTAGTTCTGATCGAGCAGCGTGTAGACTTCTCCCGCTGGGTAGAACAAGGCTTCGGAACCGCCGACTGCATCATCATAGCTGACGGTACGCTCCGAGTGATCGACTACAAGCACGGCTTAGGCGTCTTGGTCTCTGCAAAGGAGAATCCGCAAATGCAGTGTTACGCCCTCGGTGCTTTGGAGCTTTTCGATGACATTTACGACATCGATCAGGTATCCATGACTATCTACCAGCCGAGGCGTCAGAACGTCAGCACCTACGAAATCAGCAAGGACGACTTGTACCGCTGGGCGGATGAAGTCTTAAAGCCCACCGCAGATTTGGCTTTTGCCGGTGACGGGAACTTCCTGTGCGGTGAATGGTGTAGCTTCTGCAAAGCTAAGAATGAGTGCCGCGCCAGAGCTGAGGCAAATCTGAAGCTCGCGCAGCATGATTTCAAACTCCCGCCACTGCTTACGGATACCGAGATCGAGGTTATCCTCGGCAAGGTAGATGAGCTGGTTAGCTGGGCTTCCGATATCAAGGAATATGCCCTGCAGCAAGCTCTCTCCGGTAAGGAATGGACTGGCTTTAAGCTCGTCGAAGGACGCAGCAACCGCAGATACAGCAACGAGGCCGCCGTCATTGATGCGGTCGAGAAAGCAGGCTTTGACCCGTATGAGAAAAAGCTGCTCGGCATCACCGCCATGCAGAAGCTCCTCGGCAAGTCCCGCTTTGATGAACTCCTGACGGCTTACATTGAAAAGCCGCAGGGCAAACCCACACTTGTGCCGGATAGCGACAAACGCCCGGCCATGAATACAGCAAAAAATGATTTTATGGAGGAAAACGACAATGAGTAAAAATGTAAAAATCAGCAATCCCATGAAGGTTATCACCGGTGTCGACACACGCTGGAGCTACGCAAACGTCTGGGAGCCGAAATCCATCAACGGTGGCACTCCCAAGTACAGCGTGAGTCTCATCATCCCGAAGTCCGACACCAAGACCATCGCCAAGATTCAGGCTGCTATCGAGGCCGCCTACAAGGAGGGCGAGGCCAAGCTCAAGGGCAACGGCAAGTCCGTACCGGCGCTCTCTGTTTTGAAGACACCTCTGCGTGACGGCGATGCAGAGCGTCCGGACGACGAGGCCTACAAGAATGCCTACTTCGTCAACGCCAATGCAACCTCTGCACCCGGCATCGTGGACGCAGACCTGAATCCGATTCTCACCCGCTCCGAAGTGTACAGCGGTGTGTATGGCAGAGCCAGCATCACGTTTTATGCTTTCAACTCTTCCGGCAATAAAGGAATCGCCTGTGGACTCAACAACCTGCAGAAGATCCGCGACGGTGAGCCTCTCGGTGGCAAGGCAAGCGCTGAGTCCGACTTTGCTACTGACGACGATGAAGATTTTCTCAACTAAGGAAAGGAGCGCAAAACAATGGAAAGCACAGTTATGATTTCATCCCTTCTCTGCAACATCCTGATTGGATGCTTCTGCATCGTAGTCCTGTCTTGGGCAGTGGTCGCCATCCAGACGGTGATCAACGACTTCAAGCGTGAGAAACGTGAGGAGAAAAAGGCCGCGCAGGACGACGAATACCATATCAAGCGTATGGAATCCCTGAAATAATCCAGTACCGGCAGGCGGCTTAGGAGCGATCTTAAGCCGCTTGTTTGAATTGAGGTGAAAATCTATGCAAACACTCAGTATTGATATCGAAACCTACAGCGACGTGAATCTATCCAAGTGCGGCGTATATAAATATGCCGAGTCACCGGATTTTGAAATACTGCTGTTTGGCTACAGCGTCGACGGCTCCGAGGTAACGGTCATCGACCTTGCACAGGGAGAGCGCCTGCCGCAGGAAATTATAGATGCCCTGACTGATGATACTGTCATCAAATGGGCTTTCAATGCAAATTTTGAACGGGTGTGTTTATCCCGATATCTCCGTGATCTTGGAGTAAGCCTCGACCCCTTCCATGATAACCACCCTCTCTCGACCGAATGCGCATGCGCACACTTCTTAAATCCGGAAAGTTGGCGCTGCTCTATGGTTTGGGCGGCCACAATGGGACTGCCGCTTTCTCTGGAAGGCGTAGGCTCTGTCCTCGGTCTTGAAAAGCAGAAACTCACTGAGGGAAAAGATCTGATCAAATACTTCTCCGTGCCCTGCGCTCCGACGAAAGCAAACGGCGGTCGCACGAGGAATCCCCCTTTCCATGCGCCGGACAAGTGGGAGGCCTTCAAAAAATATAATATCCGCGATGTAGAAACCGAGATCGGCATTAAGGATCGTCTTGCCAAATTCCCTGTGCCGGATGAGGTCTGGGATGAATACCACATTGATCAGGAAATCAACGACAGAGGTGTCCGGCTCGATATGGATCTGGTAAAGGAAGCCATCGAAATGGACTCCCGCTCCCGGTCAGAACTGACTGCTGCCATGAAAGATATGACAGCACTTGATAATCCAAACTCCGTCCAGCAAATGAAACAGTGGCTCTCCGATAACGGGCTCGAAACTGACAGCCTTGGAAAGAAGGTCGTGGCAGAGCTTATCAAAACCGCTCCGCCAGAACTTCAGACCGTTCTGGAACTCCGACAACAGCTTGCCAAATCCTCCGTCAAGAAATATCAGACTATGGAGCGTGCGGTCTGTGATGACGGCAGGGCTCGCGGCATGTTCGCTTTTTACGGAGCCAATCGTACCGGACGCTGGGCAGGCAGGCTTATACAATTACAAAATCTCCCGCAAAATCATCTCCCGGATCTAGCCGACGCACGCGCTCTTGTAAAATCCGGAGATTTTGATGCCGTGAAGCTCTTATATGAGGATGTCCCGGACACCCTCTCCCAGCTGATCCGGACAGCATTCATCCCGAAGGATGGTACGCAGTTTTATGTTTCCGACTTCAGCGCCATCGAAGCAAGAGTCATCGCGTGGTATGCCGGTGAGACGTGGCGTCAAAAAGTCTTTGAAACCGGAGGTGACATCTACTGCGCCAGCGCCAGTCAGATGTTCCATGTTCCGGTCGAGAAGCATGGCATTAACGGCCACTTGCGTCAAAAAGGCAAAATCGCGGAACTTGCGCTCGGCTACGGCGGCTCGGTCGGTGCCTTAAAGGCAATGGGCGCTATTGAGATGGGACTTTCCGAAGATGAGCTTCCTCCGCTGGTGGATGCATGGCGGCAGACAAATCCCAATATCGTGAAATTCTGGTGGGATGTCGACCGAGCTGTTATGGAGGCCGTGAAATATAAACACGCAACCAGCAGCTACGGACTTACCTTCTCCTGTCGCTCCGGGATGCTCTTTATTACACTGCCCTCCGGACGGAACCTCGCCTATGTAAAGCAAAAGGTCGGTACGAATAAATTCGGAGGCGAGTGTATCACCTATGAGGGCATAGGCAGTACGAAAAAATGGGAACGGCTCGATTCATACGGGCCGAAATTCGTGGAAAATATCGTGCAGGCAACCTCCCGCGACATTCTCTGCTACGCTATGAAGACGCTGCGCTGCTGCTCCATCGTCATGCATATCCACGACGAACTGGTTATCGAAGCAGACCCTCGCATGTCTCTTGACGTTCTCTGTGAACAGATGGGCAGAACTCCGCCGTGGGCAAAAGGCCTGAAGCTCCGCGCCGACGGTTACACCACGCCCTTCTACAAAAAAGATTAAAAATCGTCCGCTCAAATCAGGCGTTCATCTCCAGTGGAAATTGGAGGTGGACGCCTTTAAGTCTGCCCGGAAAGGAGGACTTTTGAGTGAGCAACGATTATCGCAACAGCGAAGGCTATCCTGCCCCAACTGCAGGTGAAGCACTCTCCCGGATTGCTGCAAATGAAAAGCAGTCCCTTCGTGCTTTCCGGCCTATCGTCTACATCTGCTCTCCGTTTTCCGGAGATGTGGAGACAAACGTGGCCAATGCCAGACGCTACAGCCGCTTTGCCGTGGACAAGGGATATATCCCTATCGCACCGCATCTGCTATTTCCGCAGTTCCTTGATGATGACAATCCGCAAGAACGTGAGCTTGGTCTTTTCTTCGGGAATGCCCTCATGAGCAAGTGTGCTGAGGTCTGGGTGGACCTATGTCAATACTTTGGACAAAAAAAGTCGAAAGATTATGCTGCTTTTTTTAGTTCCTCATCCTCCTTTTGCTGTGGTGTCAAATAACCAATAGAGCTATGTATCCGCTTACGGTTATACCAGCCTTCTATGTATTCAAAGATTGCTCTGCGGGCTTCCTTTGAATCCTGATACACCACAGACTTCCTGACAAAGAAACGCATCAAGAATAACGGCACCGTTCCTCAATACTATGTCGAAGGCGACCACGAAGCAATCATTCCAAAGGAGCTCTTCATGCAGGTGCAGGCGGAGCTTGTCCGTCGCCGGGTAGTCCATGTCAGCCCGACAGGCAAGAAACGCAGCTTCTCCTGCAATCACTGTTTTGCACAGATGGTCTTCTGCGGAGACTGCGGTGAGCTTTACAGACGCGTTCACTGGAACAACCACGGCTGCAAATCCATTGTCTGGCGCTGCATCAGCCGCTTAGAGCCCACCTCCGCTGAAAAGAACTGTACCAACCGGACGGTAAACGAACTCCTGCTGCAGGAGGTCACCGTCAAGGCCTTCAATCAGATTCTTACCGAGCGGGACTTTTTCCTTAAAACCTTACAGCAGAACATTGCCAAGGCCGTGGTGAGCGCTGACACCCTCTCACCGGACGGCATTCAAGCGAGGCTGGAGGAACTGCAAAAAGAGCTCATCAAGAAGGCAAATAACAAGCAGGACTACGATGCCATCGCCGATGAGATTTTTCGGCTCCGCGACCAGAAGGAAAAATCCGAGATAGACAGTCATCACCGGGAAGAAGCCATGAACCGGATCAAAGAGCTGCAGGACTTCATCGCCGGTCAGGAAACAGACATCACAGAGTTCGATGAGGCTCTGGTCAAAAAGCTCATCGAGAAGATCACCGTATTCGAGGATCACTTCACCGTGGAATTTAAGTCCGGCATTACAATCGATATAGAGGCATAAAAAGGCTCCTCGCCACCGACGCATTTGCCGGTAGTGGGGAGCCTTAGTCTGTCTTACTCTTCTTTTGTAAGAACTTTTTTCTGCCAGCTTCTTTTTCCACACTCCGGGCATTTCATATACCTTGTCCGTCCCATGTGCATAGCAAGATTTGTCTGCCAGTATGTAGGAACATATCTGTGGTGGCAATTCTGGCATTCATAGTATCCAGCCTTTTGCTCAATCCACACGGCGATAAAAGCGACCGTAAAAATCATTATGAGAGCAACCACGATAAGTGCAATTCGCAGCCAGATTGGCATCTCTATAAATGAAGCCACAAACACCATGATCAGTCCGGCAATGACGGCAGGAAACGCAATCCAGTATTCCGTCTGAAGCATCTGCCTGTTCTTTTCTTCAACCTCTCGCCTCATTGCCAGCAGGTTTTCTTCTGCCCGTTTGTCATATGCTTCTGCCATAATTCTTTCGCCCGACAGGAGTTCGTTGACGTTAATTTTCAGAAGTTCACACAGATCCAACATAATCCCGGAATCCGGCATAGACTTTCCAGTCTCCCATTTTTTGATATTGCCCGGTCACTGATTCCGAGCTTCTCGGCAAGGACTGCCTGAGTCATGCCCTGTTCCTTCCTGCAGGATGCTATGAATTTTCCAATTTTGATTTGATCCATATCGGGCACCTCCTTTCATGACTCAAGCATGGCCGGAATTCATGTAAATTCACACGAACCGTAGGTTGATTTCCTGCAACTCTACCGCTGGTTGAGTGCAGAAAAGCTCATTTTACTTTAACTTCGCATATAGAAACAAATCATAAATTTGCCCATTTTTATAAACAGCACTTTTCTGCGTGCCTTCCCGTATAAAGCTATTTTTCTCCAGCACTCTCTGTGATGCCACATTCGGAGCATATACAAGCCCTGTGATGCGGATGATATCTAATTCCAAAAAGGCTGCGGCACAAATCTGACGAACAGCTTCTGTCATGATTCCCTTTGACCAGCAATCTGTCAAGAGCAGATACCCAATCTCTCCGTCCTTGCAGTAGACATCTGATTTTTGCTCGACTGAGATGTTTCCGACAATTTTACCATCAGCCACAATTGCTCGAAAAATACCGTCCTTTCCATCGTGCTCAGATACCATTCCTAACCACCAGTCCGCTGATTCCTCGGTATAAGGATAGGGTAATCGGTTTGACAGATAGGAGCGATCCACTTCATTGCAAATCTTTATAAGCTCAGGCTTAAACTCTTGTGTCCACTTTTCCAATTTTACATTCATTCTTGTCACGCTTTCCTTATAGGATGTCTGATCACCGTTTTTAACTTCTCCGGCGCAACCTTTCTGGCATCACTCAGATAAATTTCGTGATGCAAACGCTGCTCTGTAATATCCAGAACATAGCCCTGCTGCTCCATATACTCATGCATAAGTGCAACAGTGGCAGGTTCATCGTCATAAGAACCGATGTGCATACACTGAACGCACAAACCCTCATCATAGGTCAGAAATTCAACCTTTGAGAAGTCTGTCTTTTTCTTATTGGCAGCCTCCTCAATCGCCCAGTCGAAATCAGCCTTTGTGACGAAATCGGGCAAACGAATGACGGAGATCCACTCGAAGTTCTCTTTGTGAGCATAGTCGATCCCGGCGACACCGTCCTGCCACCAGAAGCCTTCCAGAGGCGGGACAACATAATCGAAATAACCATCAATCTGGTGATCGCCTTTTTTGCTCATCTTTATAGTAAATGCAATGCCATAGAGCAGCCCGATAGACTGCTTGTACTCTCCATCTTCCGCGTTCGGATCACCATGTCCGCGAACTGCTATATAATTCATGCTCGGAACCATCACAATAGACGGTTTGTTCTTTGGCATGTAGAATTCCTTATACTCTTTCTTATAATCAAAAGGCATAACGCTTCCTCCTATTTTTCCTGACATCTATCTCACAGCCACAACTCTCCGACATCTAACTCGGCAACTCAACATAGTGACATCTATCGTGGCAACTCAACTCTCACACTTTTCGAGCCTTTTTGCCCTTGGATAAGTTACCGAGAAGCGTTCGCCCTGCCCGATGCCAAATTTGCCCGATTACCCGAAAACCGCAGTATTAGCGGGCTTTCGCGCCTATTTTCCTTCGACTCTTGACATCAAACAGACCGTCTCAACATGCTCAGCATTGTCCAAACCTATGATCAAATCTTTTTACTAATCGTTGGCTTAAATCGAATTGATTTAAGCCACTGACCATTAATCACGGTTATTATCCCATTTGTGCAACGGCCGTTGCACTTTTTCTATCAATTTTACTGTTATCCTAATTCTCTTTCTATTTCTTCGATAGAAGGCAAACTACTCTGTAGCTCTTCTGGCAAAGACTGTATAAGCTGATTCTGCCAATCTGCAACACCAATCGGGTTCTGATAACCAGATAAAGAATATTCCACTATAGTTTTATTCTTACCCTTAACCAACAAAAGCCCGATTGTAGGTTTATCATCAGGATGGCACAAAATATCATTTACTATATTCTGATACATATTTAATTGGCTGATAAATCCCGGCTCAAAATCACAAGCTTTTAATTCTATCACGACATAGCAACGTAATTTCAAGTGATAAAACAAAAGATCTAAATAAAAATCCTGTCCTCCAACCTCTAAATGAACCTGCCGCCCAACAAATGCAAATCCCTGTCCTAATTCTAATAGAAAACTTTGAATATGTTCTGTTAGTTTCTGTTCTATTTCCACTTCACGTCTTGGCATATCGGTTCCCAAAAAGTCAAACAAATAAGGATCTTTAAATATCTGATTCGCCATGTCAGAATCAAGCGGTGGCAGTGCCACAGGGAAATTGTTGACTATTTTACCAGTACGTTCCATTAATCTACTTTGTATTTGTAACTCAAGTATCGTTTTACTCCAACCATTTTCTATTGTTTTACCAGCATACCATATGCGTTCTTCCTGTGTTTTTAATTTATCCATCAAAGTAATATTTGTCCGCCATGGTATTTGTGCAACGACCCGTTGCACAATTTCATAATCCCACCAACACTGGGCAAATTTTCGCATATACGTAATATTACGTGGAGAAAAGCCGGACATTTCTGGAAAAGCAATTTTCAAATCCTTTGACATACGGTCAATAACCTTTGCACCCCATCCCTCTTCCTCTTGTTTTTTCAAAATAGCCCTGCCAATATTCCAGTAAAGGCAAATCATGCTTGTATTGGCGTTCATTACGACGGAAACTCTCTGCTTCTGAATCTCTTTCTTGATTTCTTCTATAAATTGCAAATAACTATCACTCATTTCAAAAAGATTCGGGGCAACCGGAAAAATCACTCCCTCTTTATCTTTTCCCATACGCTTACGTCTATCCATAAAACACCTCCCATATTCATTTCTGCCAATCACTATGTTTATCTTTTTCTTATCCTTCCATCTACATTTGGCAAAGCATAAATTGTTTTAGGCGTATTCTTAGGCAAAGTCAGTATCGGCCACCAAAACTCCCTGCCTTTCCAGCCTTCAGCAACACCGTTTTGATGCAATAAAATTAAACATGGCATATCTATGGAAATTTCTCTGGCTAATTTTTGTTCATCCTGTCCAGTATCTGGAGAATCTATATACCTCATGCCCTTTTTATATTTTGGCATATTACGATTTCTCCTTACAATTAAATAGCATTTTTCCGACTGTTTTGAAACATACCTTAATATAGAAATCATTTTATCGTATTCTACAAATCTCTCTGTATTTTCATCTGGAACCAGACAGCTATATACTTTTTCAATTAGCTTTTCTGCCTTAACAATATCAATGATTACTTCTCTCTTTTGTTCTCTTGGCATGATACTATCTATCATCAAATTAACTTCTCTTACTACTTTATCCGAAATCGCCTTTGCTTTCGCCAAAAAACCAATAGGTAAAATACGAGATGAAGGCTTTAAATAAACCACATTTGAAACTGAAATCTTGCTTGGTGAACATGGCACTATTTTAGCCGTAGACGCTGTATCTCCCCTGCGTTCGATAAAACATATCCCATCTTCAAATCTATTGTGTCTAATATCATCTCTTAGAGCAACGTCAATCTCCGTAATCTTTACCATACTCTCATAAATTTTTCTCGTAGTATAAAATCTTGTAATTGAAAGAAGATCATTTCCCCTGTAACCAAACATTCTTGAATGCTGCATAACCGTGTCCTGCTGCATCGTTTTAGGATTCCTTGCGTAATAAAAACCAACCATATTAGGAATTGTAATTCCTCTGTCTAATACCTGTCCTCCCACAAAAATAGAAAATGGTGTTCTCAGCTTTAACTCTCCCGTATCCTCATTCAAATATTTGTTAATATCATCTTTCGAATTAATGACACTTACTTTTACCCCTTGTACAATAGCAGAATAAAAATCCTCTTTAACCTCCTCATATTCAGGCATATCGAAACCAAATTCAACAACTGAATTAGAAATATCTCTGTAACTCTCCTGCAAGAGTTTCTCTATGTATACAATATGTTCCTCTACTCTTTCTTTAAGCTGATAAATCAGTGTTTTTGTAATATTAGCAACTCTGTCGTGCGCTTGTTGTGCAACTGCTGTATGAATGACATAGGCATATTTTTGTTTTTTCCCATTTCTGTTTAAAATACACCCGCCCATAATAAAATTAATGATTCCACGCTTAAAAGTTGACATTCTGTCTTCCCTAATGAGAATTTCTTCTTCCTTAAATCTTCGTCTATCTGTAATTTTAGCTGAAACTATCTCTTGCTCTTCATCAGACACCTCTTCAAATATAAACCTTCCTTGACTGTTCTCATCATTTGACTTTAAAAAATAATACTCCCCTCCTATATATTTTTCCCCAGATGGCACCAAAACTGTCTTTAGCGGCTTTATAGGCTTTATTTCCATTCCTTCAAAGTCTGGCTGTAAATATAATGCGTATGGTGTCGCTGTAACTTGAACAAACACGCATCCATCTAAACTTCCTCTAATTTTATCAACTTCAGCTGCTACAGTACGGAGATTAAAATCTTCCATGGAATCTTTAATCTTTTCATACCCTATGCTCGCCGTATCTGCTTCGTCATCGATAATTAAACAATTTTTCTCACCGTTAATCATCGTGTATCTAATAAAACTACTAATTCTATGCAAATTATCCTTTTGCTTTTTTGCAATAATGATTAATTTTTTATCCAATTCATATGGTGTTAGCTCATCTTGCAATTTCATAATATCATTCACATCCACTTTATCCTGGTCTATAAATGTCTTAAATTCCTTTCTCATTCGTTTATATGTCTGTTCAACTAACACTTTGTTATTTTTAGTCTATATAAAAATATAATCAAATCCATTGTCAAATGCTAAAGCCATCAAACCCGTAAATGCTCTTGTTTTTCCACTCTGAATTTCACCCAATAACATGAGTGGATGTTCTCCCTTATAATATGGATTTCCTGAAACTGTCGATTGCATATTATCAATACAATATTCACAAGCATTTTCAATACACTGCTTCAATTCATCACTATAACCTGTCTCTCTACATTTTGTTTGGTAGTATTCTCCTGAAATCATTCTTTTCTCCTAATCATCTTAATTCTTAAATCCCGTAAAAGTATGGAAAACATTTTTCAAAAAGTTTATTCTGTATATTTTTTACGAAAAATTACAAAAAAATATCTCATCAATTCCACGCCGCCATCAAATCATACGAAAATGTTCCAATGCCTCCCTTATAGCCGTTTCTTTCTCTGGCGGACATTTCGGTTGTCTGGAATTTTCCGATTTTGGCAGATTGTAGTTCACCCTCTCGATAATCCCACATTTCTCTTTTACCTGTGCGATATATAAACTGCTGACTTTCAATCCACTATGCTCCAACACATAATCCTTGATTTCCTCATAAGTTGCCTTGCTCTCCGCAGCCGTTAAATCAAGCTCGTCCATCTGAAGCTCCACCTCGATATGTTGGTCTGAATGAAGTTTGGACAATAAACATACCGTCTCCACGTGATAAGTCCCCGGAAAAAGGTCAACCCCCCTAATCCTCTCCACCCGATACCCTCTCCCCTGCAGCATCTCCAAATCCCGCACCAAACTGGTCGGCTTACAGGCAATATACACCATCCTCTCCACCCCGAAATCCGTAATCTTCCTAAGCGCCTTAGGATGCACCCCATCCCTCGGCGGGTCCAGCACGATCAAATCCGGCGTCTCCCCCAATTCATCAATCACCTTCAGCACATCCCCAGCCCAAAACGAACAATTAGAAAGCCCATTCCCTTCGGCGTTCTCCACCGCCGCCCGGACAGCTTCCGGGACAATCTCCACCCCCGTCACCTTCCCGGCGACCGGGGCAAGTACCTGCGCAATAGTCCCCGTCCCGCTGTACAGGTCAAAAATCACCTTATCCTTTGTTTCCTCAATATACTCCCTCACCGTCTCATACAAGACTTCCGCACCAAGAGAATTGGTCTGAAAGAAAGAAAACGGCGTAATCTTAAACCTAAGCCCCAACAACTCCTCATAAAAATAATCCTGTCCATATAATATATCCGTACCCTGATTGATGACTGCGTCTGCAATACTGTCGTTTTTTGTATGGAGAATTCCCACAATCTTTCCCTGCAGATGCAACTGCAGCAAACTTGTCTGAAAACCGTTTAGCAGCTG
>OFFJ01000607.1_pt1 | contig 29354 bp, 24 predicted proteins | sample 1521261 | NCBI WGS metagenome assembly OFFJ01 (sample SAMEA3504122, study PRJEB24116) | mouse gut metagenome | biome: mouse gut; feature: mouse-associated habitat; material: faeces | place: Denmark | collected 2011 | reverse complement strand
TTTTCAAAGAAAACTATATTTCGAATACTATAATTTATTTTTTCATACTTTCCTGACATTCCGTTACAAATACCTGCCGATCACCTCATCGCTCCACACCTGGACTTCAATATACCGCTCCGGCCCCAAACGCCCGTCATCATTCCAGTCCTGCGGCAGTCCGTATTTCCCAATGACCTGCAGAATCTCTTCATAAGTATACAGTCTCTGACGATACTCCTTTCCATCGTTTACAAGCGGACTGAACGCCGGCATGGAATCGCCGTAAGTAAAAGAAATCGTGCTCTTGTCAAATTCCTCTGCGGGAATTCTCACGAAAGCCCCCTCCTCATACCAGGTACTCAGCCACGGACTATGCTCCACCACCAGATAATGGGGTGCCATGCGCTGCATCTTTCCGCCTTTTTCGGCAAAAGCAGCCCTCAGGATCCCTTCGCAGCGCCGTCTGTGTTCCACATACAAAGGGTCACGCCTGGCGCTCTGGGATTTTGGTTTTTCACGTTTGATGACTTCGAGAACGGCCTTCGCGTCCTCCAGGGACAAATCGGACAGACTGCGGAACGGGCCTGTCCTTTTATCATAATAATGATAGAAATACATAGTATCCTCCAATCAAAATGCCCCGGGGCCAAATATACCGCAAAACGGGGCGTACAGAAGGCGGGAATGTATTTTCAAACCCGCTCTACAAGTTATCTTACAGAGAGCCCGCCAAAAAAGCAACTATAATCTTACTTGTTTTTTCCCTGCAAAACGGTTACACTGAATATGGGCGGACACGCCACAGGAAATGATTCTTACAAAAATGCAGACAGGAGGCAGAAATGTACGATTTGATTATCATCGGTTCCGGCCCGGCAGGACTCTCGGCAGCGGTTTACGGGAAGCGGGCCCACCTGAATTTAGTGGTTCTGGAAAAAAATCCCATGAGCGGGGGACAAGTGCTGAACACTTATGAAGTGGACAATTACCTGGGACTGCCCGGCATCAACGGTTTCGACATGGGACTGAAGTTCCGGGAACACGCAGACAGGCTGGGAGTGGAATTCCGAGAAGTATCCGCTCTTTCCATGGAAGACAGGGGCAGCAGCAAACTGGTACACACAAACCAGGGAGACCTGGAAGCCCGGGCTGTCATTCTGGCCACCGGCGCCGTCCATGCCACCCTTGCAGTGCCCGGGGAAGAAAGGCTCACCGGAAAAGGCGTATCCTACTGTGCCACCTGCGACGGCGCCTTCTTCCGGGGAAAAACCGTGGCTGTGGCAGGCGGAGGGGATGTGGCACTGGAAGACGCCATCTATCTGGCCCGTCTCTGCGAAAAGGTGTATCTGATCCACAGACGGGACGAATTGCGGGGCGCCATGATCTTACAGCAGGAACTGAAAAAACTTCCCAATGTGGAAATTTTATACAGCCATGTGGTGGAAGAGATTCTGGGAGAAGAAAAAACCGAAGGCATCCGTGTGAAAAACCTGAAAACCGGCAGCACGGATACACTGTCCCTGGCCGGATTGTTTGTGGCTGTGGGCATCCGTCCCGGCACGGAACTGGTCCGCTCCCTGGCAGACTGCGACGAAGGCGGTTATGTGCTGGCAGGGGAAGACTGTGCCACCAGCCTGCCCGGACTCTTTGCGGCAGGGGATGTGCGTAAAAAGCCCATCCGCCAGATTGTCACGGCTGTGGCGGACGGCGCCAATGCCGCGGCAGCCGTGGGCAGCTATCTGAAATCGGAAACGGCCGGAAACTGACGCTGTACCGTCTGTATAATACGCAAAAAGCGTATATTCCGGCAGCAAAAGCCGTACCCCTCCCCCGGGTACGGCGTCACTGTCAGAGAAAACTGAGGAAAATCCATGACGAACGAAAAGAAACTGGCCCTGATCACCGGCGCATCCCGGGGAATCGGCAGGGCCACGGCAGAAATATTTGCGGAAAACGGTTATGACCTGATACTTACCTGCAGGGATTCCATGGAAGAACTGGAAAACCTGGCCGACTCACTGCGCGGCAGCTGCGCCATCTCCTGCCTGCCCGTCCAGGCAGATATGGGAAAAGAATCTGACGTAGCCCGGCTGTTCTCAGACATCACACATCTGGATGTGCTGGTCAACAATGCGGGTATGGCGTATTTTGGCCTTCTCTCCCGGATGACTGCCCGGGAATGGCATGAGGTTTTCGCCGTCAATCTGGATTCCTGCTTCTATACCTGCCGGGCCGCCATTCCCCTGATGCTTGAGCGCCATGCGGGGAGAATCATCAATGTATCCTCTGTCTGGGGCGCCCAGGGAGCTTCCATGGAAGTGGCCTATTCCGCCTCAAAGGGCGGCATGAACGCCTTCACCAAAGCGCTGGCCAAGGAACTGGCTCCCAGCAACATCCAGGTCAATGCCATAGCCTGCGGTGTCATCGACACGGCCATGAACCGGCATCTGTCCCCGGAGGACATGGCGTCACTGCGGGAGGAAATCCCTGCCGACAGACTTGGCAGTCCCCGGGAAGCGGCCGCGCTGATCTTCCAGACCGCCCTGGCCCCGGCTTATATGACCGGCCAGATCATAACAATAGACGGCGGATGGTATACCTGACCGCCGTCTGCTTCTATTTTCGCTTTTGCCGGCATGAAAAGCCGCTGCCGGGAACTGATACGCTTTCCTTACGAGAACAATTCTTTCTCTTCCTCGAATATTTCCTGTATATCCGTGCCGGGTGCCAGTGAGTCCACGATTTCCTGCATCTGTCCCTTAGTCCTGGCATCCCTGCAGCGCAGGATGATTTTTTCCTTCTCGGCTTCGGTCAGCCCCGCATAACCGCTCATGGCCGCTTCATTCATGGCAAGAGACATTCCAAAACCCACAGGCAAATCCGAAAACAGCGTCCCGTCGTTAAGGACTCCGCTTCCGCCGATTCCGTTGATATCCATTACTGCACACTCCTTTCGTATGATTTCGGATTAAAAATAAAATCCTACTACAGAATGTGCAGTTTTTTCATCTTTATTCATTGACCTGGCCATACCAAATGACATAGCCTCTCGCATAATATATCGTTTAATTTTGTGCAGCCTCATACTCCGCAATCTCCCGCTCGGCAGTTTCTACGTCCTGATAACCGTACATTTTCACACTGTTTTCCATAATTTCATAAGCTGTGTTCCTGCCCGAGCGCGCATACACTACCACGTATCTGCCGTACAGTTCCAGCATCTTGTCGGAATATGTTCCCAACTCTCCTCTGAGGTAAGTCTCATAAGAGGTATCCTCGGCTGTATCCTCATAAGTGTGAATATTTCTGGCATTACCGGCCAGAGTCGGATAACCGGCGCTGAATTCCTCCATCCATTTTACCTGCAGTCCCACAATCTGCTCGATGATATTTTTCTTCTCCAGGGTCAGTTCCGGGAAATGAGACTTAATCTCTTCATACTTTTCCGGCGCGGTACTCTCCATCATACGCCCGTATTTTTCCTCAATCAGATTATGCCCCCTGTGATATTCCCTGTAAAAATCATACAGGTATTGCAGAAGCATCACTCTGTCCCAGGTCAGATACTGACTCTTGCGCATTATGGAAAAGGTTGACCAGTCATTCTGACAGCTGGCCCTTCCGCCCTCGTTTTTCACTTTGTCGAAGGCTTCAAACTCAAGCCTGGCAATCTCCTCCACAAGTTCCTCGTTGCTCTTTGCCGCCAGAGAGGCCTTGAAAACCAGTTCCTCGCTGTGGGCGTCCAGATAGCTTTCCGTATCGCTGATAAATCCTTCCCTGTACATCTCCATGGCAAAGTATTCGCCCAGTTGTTCTATATATGCCGCTGTATCGTTCACCCTGTTTTCCCGCCATGAATATGCCGCGCCGGAAATGCCTTCTCTCGTCCTGCTATCCGAAATACTTTCCCTGGTTACCCCCTTCTCACCTGCAGCCTTCACCGGATTTTCTGCTGTGTCTCCCCTGAGTTCAGTGTTCCCGGCCGCTGCTTCCCTCAGACCTTCCGCGGTATTTCCGGCTCCGGAACACCCGCTCTCTGCTCCGACCGTCTTCAAACCTGCCGCAATTCTCTCCAACAGTACCGCTGCCTCTCTGCCTTCTTCCGAACTCCGAAGACTGCGCAGAAGCCACTTATCGTGAGGCGGATATTTTCCTTCTATATAATGTTGGAGCTTCATAGCCTCCTTCATGCCGTCCCATACCATCATCTCCGCGGTAAAGCTGTCTCCCCTGCCCAGCGTCCTGAGATAATTGTACTGCGCTGCCTGGGCAAAACGCGCCGCGGCTTCCGCCAGCTTCAGGTATCGTATTTCCTCCGGATAGCCCTTGCGCAGCTTCTCCCTGAACGCGCTGAAAATGCCTTCCTCATCCCGGAAAATCTCACCGTTGACAGCTGCTGCCAGAGACGCGTCAACAGTGCTCTTCCAGTCAATCTTTTCGTATACATCGGCTCCGGTCAGCTCCCGGTAAAAATCCGAAATCCGGATTACGCCGCGCCGGTTGCGCCCGTTCACATGAGCCGCACGCCGGTATCCCCTGAAATCCGCGGGAAGCTTCTCATAAGCCTGCTGCAGGGCTTCCCCGATTTCCTCATAAGTTTCATCCGTAACCCACATGCAGAAATCCGGTCCCCAGTCATGGTCTCTGGATGCGGCATCGTCATAGCCGAAGCAATCAGAACCTCTGCCGGCAAGGCCCACTGCTATCCTCCCGGCATATTCCGGAAACTGTTCCTGTATCATCGGTTTTCCGTATATCCCGTAATATTCCTTCGCCAGTGCCAGTCCTGTGCCGGTTTTCCCGGTATTCCGTACTTCACCCCCGGTAACCTCAGTTCCTTCGCGAGATTGTATTTCAGTTGCTGTGGTCATTGTCCCTCCGGCCATTGCAGCATTCCCGGTTTCCCTGCTTTCCCGTCCGGTCCCAGGGGCACCGTCCGCCCTTTCCGGTTCTGCAGCCCCATAAGCCGCCTCACAGGCCGTCAAATTTCCCTCCAGCCTGCGATAATAGTCGTTCCTGCCCAGGCTTTTCTCCACAGACGCCATTGCCTGGCGATAATACTGCGCCGCCTTACCGTAATCCTTCTCCCGATAGAAATACATTCCCAGAGTTGCCAACGCGGCTGCGGAATGACTGTCTTCCACATTTCTCGACTTGAAAATCTCCATGGATTTCATGGCATACCGATAGGCTTCCTCGTTTTCACCCAACTGCATGCAGGTGCCTGCCAGATTGGCATAGGTGACAGCAGTCTCGTAACCCGCATTGTTTTTTTCCACAATGTCAAGCGCTTCCGACAGCCTCTCCTTTGCCGCCGCATAGTTGCCCATTTCCTGATACAGAAGGCTGATATTATTCTGCAGCCCTGCCATCAGCATATTGTCAGACTCCAGCAACCTGCCGTATATCTCCTGTACCTGCCTGTAAAAACCCATGGATTCTTCCAGTCTGCCGCAGGCGCGGTATGCGGTTGCCGCATTCAGAAGCGTAGTCGCATGGGGAATCGTCCCCTCCAGTCCCATGTGCTCCGTCTGGGCAATGGCCTGGGCAACGGTTTTATACACCATCTCATGCTGACTTGTCTCTCTGTAATAGCCAATCAGCTCATTTAAAAGCTGCAGCTTCGCCCCTTCATCCTGTTCCTGCTCCGCATCTGCCACAGACTGTTGCAAAAGCCGCTCCGCATCTTTCCCCTTGTCTGCATCGAAATAAGCGTCTACCTGTGCCAGAATATTTTGAATGTCCATTGTTCTCTTCCCCATTCTCTTTTCAATCTTCATCTCACCGTTCCATCATTCACAACCGGTTCTCCCGCAATATTCCATCTATCCGGCCATTTGGGACTCCGCTTTCATTACGGCAGGCTGCCTGCCTCATTGTCAATCCTGCATTTTCGGCATCTTCCGCAACGGATTGTTCCTTGTACCACACAAACAGCCGCAGCTCCTCCGGCGGATTTCCCTCTGTTCCCTTCGTATTCAGCTACGGAAACAGAAGCCGTAACCAATATCATCATACTCCCGATTTCGCCCGTTTGTCAATTATCACCTGTACCAGCAACATTGCAATACACCCGCTTCCGATTCCGCTGACCACCCCAAACAGAACATCCGTTGGATAATGCACTCCAAGATACAGACGCGACAAACCTATCAGCCCCGCCAGTACCAACGCCGGAATCCCAAACCGTTTTGGCAGTCTCCTGTACAAAACCCAGGCTGAGGCAAACGAGCTGCCCGTATGCCCTGATGGAAAAGAATAATCCCACGGCTTGCGTATCAGCGGCACCAACCCTTCTATCACTTCATAGGGCCGTACCCTGGCCACCAGATTTTTCAGGATGATATTGTTAATCAGAAGGGATACAAGCAGCGCCAGGATGCTTGTAATCCCAATTTTTCTGGTTTTTGCGGAAACAAGCATCACAATGGATACCAACACCCAAAATACAGCCCCGTTTCCTAATGCGGTAATTTCCTTAACCAAAGGAGTCAACACCGGATTTCTCACGGTATTTTGAAGAAAAAGTAATATATCTGCGTCCATGCCACCCTCCCGCAATCTTTTCTGACTTTATCATATGCAGAAAAAAGAAAACAGCACCGTCACTTCGGCTCACATCCGCCGCAGACGATGCCCTTTCTTCTGCCTATTCTATTTCTTCAGAAATCCTTTCAGCGCATCCACGGTATCCGATACCTTGTCCACGGTAAGCTTTGCCTTCACGCCCTCAACCACCTGATTTATCACGTCATCCGGCAGATCCACTCCCAATATGCCCTCCAACGCCTTTACCGGCTCCTTTTGAAACTGCTCCTGCAGATTCTTGTCCTTGGTGATCTTATCCACCGCTTTTTTGATCTGTTCCTTTACGTCCATCCTGAAATCCTCTCTTTCCTTCTGAATCATATGTCTTATCGGAAGTAAGCCCTTCCGCTTCCGATAAAAGACGCATCTTGTAGTAATGAATATTACCACAACATTCCGCAGGGCACTGTAATTCTCCCCTGCAGCCAGGCTCCCCGCATCAATCTTCGCAATGTGTAAAGAAATTCTAAGACAGCAAAGTACGCTGCCTAAGAATTTCTAAATTACACATGGTAAAACCGTATCCTGCGAGGCAATGCAGCCACTTCACTGTTGCAGTCATTATTATCCGGCTCCAGGTCAAACATCCCTCCGTCTTCCTCATCAAGATATACATCAAGCCGTACTCCATGGCCTTCCGGGTTCTCCCCTTACCAGACTTTCTGGGGTACCACTGTAAGGCGACGGATTTTTCGCTGCCGAATGCATTCCAAGATATATCGGGATGCTTTCTCCCCATAAGTTTTGTGGGCAGTCAGGCTGTACACCAGAAAATCATCCACCAGGTTCATGTCTTCTAATCTTTTCATAGTTTCTCCTGTTCCAAGCAGGAGATACCATGTCATAAACTCCTGCCTTGCAATTATAAATCGGGTCTCAAAGCATAGAGTTTCTGAATGTGATACAGATGATCTGAATTTTTATTACCGTGTTCGAGAAATTAATATGCTTTATAGATATAGAATAGCATAATTTTGCGTCTTGTCAAGACATTTCGTAATTTTGTCTGAGTTTTTGGGGCGGGGTTTTTGGGGCGGAGAGAAAGCCGGAAGACAACTGGAGGTGATTGCAGCCCGGGATATGGTAAGGGCAATATTGAATACTGTCGGAAAAATTGAAAAAATCCCATCTGCCTGCCGCAAAAGCCTGAAAATGTACGCGCTTTTTTGCTTCGGTTTCGTTTTCCTTATTTCCCTTAAAAGCAAGAGAAAAATATCCACACCTCCCCCGCCCTCTACCTGCGGCTCTTCAGAATCGCCGCCAACATGTGGAACATCACACCGCATGCGGCAAAGGCCAGCGCATACAGCTTTCCCACATCTCCGGCCAGCATGGACATCAGGGTTCCAAGCACCGGGAGATGGTAAACGGACCTGCCCACCAGGCTCTCATAGGGCACCGGCACCGTATCCTCCTCGCTGTTGGCGTCTCCCTTGGTGATAAATTCTCCTTCCACATACCGGTTCTCTTCCACCCTGTGGGTCACCACAGAGCCATTCCGTATAAAAGCGATCACATCTCCCGCTTCCACAGTCTCCGGCTCTGTCTCCTCCACGTAGAGGATGCTCCCCACCGGTATCTCCGGCTCCATGCTCCCGCTGACCACCTCATAAATCTCATATCCCATCAGCCTGGGCACTGTCAACGGCACAAATGCCGCAATGATCCCCAGAAGAATCAGTGTCCCAAGCACACTGCAAAGGGCAGGAAATACTTTCCCACCCTTTCCTTCAGAAGGACTTATGATTGCCTCCAGCCTCTCTTCATCAGGAAGACTTGCATTTACCTCCGGCCTCTCTGTCATGATTTTTCTTCCTTCTTATTCTTTTTCTTCAGAAACAGGAAATACCACGCCGCACCCACAGCGCCAAGCGCCACGACTATAACAACCGGTACCGGAATCCCCAGAAGCCTTGCGTCGGCCGCAACCTTCAGGAAATTACTTGTAGGAACATCCTGCTCATCCAGGTCTCGTATCTCATCCGGCCCGTTGGCCGTAGGCGTTTCCGCATCCAAAATGCTCTGCTCAATTCTGTCTTCACCCTGTGCCGCCTGGTTGCCTCCCGCTCCGCCCGGCACGCCTGCAGTTGGCAGTTCCGGATCTTCTATCACTTCAAAACCAGGGACTGCCGGTACCGTGGGTGCAGGGGCAGGTTCCGGGGCAGGCACAGGTTCCGGTGTTGGCAGCTCCGGCGCGGGCGCAGGGGGCTGAGGCGGTGCTTCTTCCGCGTTCCTCGTATATACAAAGGTAAAAATGTTCTCCGCCGGATCCTTCTGCAGTGTCTGGGTCATGTTATAGGCCTCCGGCGTCCATCCCTCGATGTAAATATATGCCACCACGGGACGGTCGCCTACATTGCCGTAGTAGGTCTCACTGGGCGCCAGAGCGTTCCCTGCACCGTCCACGTAATTGATTGTGTATGATGTGGCATCTCCCAGAATTCCGTAGGCAACCACATAGTCCATATCCCCAGTCACCAGGAAGGAGTTTGCCTGGGTACTGTCACTGTTATCCTTTCCGCTCTCGCGGATCCCCCTTACATAATACTTGCTGTTATCGTTCAGGGTCACGGCATTCTGGTAGAAATTAATCCGTGCGCCGTAGTGCAGGCCCGTGAACACCACCACCTCCCCGGTGGCAAAGCTTCCCTGCTGCCCGGCAAAGAAACGGATGGTATAAGTGTACTCCTCCTCTTTCGCCGAAGCCGGCATCGTCATGGCAAGGAACAGGCACACGGAAAGAAATATGTGTAAAAAGCGCTTCCATCTCTTCATCTTCCTATGCCTCCTTCTTCCCTTTTTTATGTTCCCTGAAGCAGTAAATGCAGTATATCAGGAGCAGCAGCCCGCTGACTCCGCCGGCTATGACAAGCAGCGGCAGCTGGCTTTCGTCACTTGTCCGGACAATGCCGGTTCCCCGCCCCGGGTTTGGAGTAGGCTGAGTGTCATCCACCGGCTGGGGCGGATTGCCCGGATTCTCCGGATTCGGCCTGACAGGCAGGTCATCCCGCAGTTCCACCGCGAAGTTCATCTGCAGGTCAGCCAGAGTGTCCTGGTAGCTGTTGCCCTGGGTCTCGCCGTCCAGCGCCACCTCAAGGGTAATCATTCCTCCCTCCCCATTCTGCACGGTATCCAGGTAAAAATAATCTTTTAAAGCGTTTGTTGCTCCGTGAAGGCCTTCCCCCATCTGGGAAAGCATCTCGTCCACGGTACTGCTGTTCTCACCGCCTACGGTATCACTGTCAAAAAGAGTCTCCACCGTACCGCTTTTATCCGTATAGAAAAGGCGGTAGGTATAGGCGCCTCCTCCGGTTTCCTTATTCGCGCTCCTGTCCTCCAGGGAATACAGTACCTCGTTCTGCATATACCAATCTGTGGCTGTAGGATTCTCATTCTTCAGCTTCAGGGTGATGATCACATTGTCCCCGGGCTGCATGCCTCCCACCACATCGTTGATATCCGCTGTGCTGAAGCTGCTCACCATCTGATTCTCAGGGCTGAAGGTCACATTCCAGTTTTCATCCCCGTAAAAGGTCTCTGCATGAACCGGAAGCACCAGGCCGAAAGCCATCAGGCCGGAAAGCATTCCTATCCATATCTTCCTATTTTTCATGAATGCCACCTCCCTACTCTGCAAGGCTTAAGCTGCCGTCTTCATTTACAGTGACCCGTTTTCCCCAGGCACTCCATATGGCATCCTGCGCATTGTGCTCCTGTACCGCATCCACCTCTGCCTCTATCCGGAAAGAAACACCGTCGTAATCATATGTGGTAATAATCGTGGTATAGTTTCCTTCCTTCTTCGTCTCCTGGGAAACCTTCTTCGCGATGCTGTCGTCTATGGTCAGGGAATCCGCGAAAAGCGATGTCTCCGAAGCCCCCTGCCCTTCCGCATAAAGAAGCTTATTGTAATAAAGGACGGTACGCTCTTTCGTGCGTGCGCCTTCGTCTTCTGTCCAGTCCGTCCCGATGTTTACCAGGTTCAGGTCTATCAGGTCCGGGGAAAGGTCCCGGAGCTTGTTTCCATTTGCATCCAGCCAGTATTTATAGATGCTGACGCGGACATACTGGTTAATGGTTCCCGTATTTTTCACCTTCAGCTGCTCCTGGTATCTCTTTCCAAGGGTCAGTTCCTCTCCCTCGGGAAGCATGTTCTCCAGAAGAGCTCCCGTGTGCTCGTTCCAGGTACCGTCGCCGGCGCTGCTGTAATCCCGCCAGGATACCTCCTTGTCATTTTCAATCAGGGATACTCCTATGTCATACATCTGAATCCGGGATGTATAGGTCTCCGAGTAATAGGTCAAGGCTGCTCTGGTCCCCCCGATGGAGCTGCCCAACAGCATGGCAACCGCCGCCACAAAAAGTACCGCAGTTACTATGGGGGATGCTGCCTTTATCCGACTCTTCGGCTTCTGCTGCTTCTTCATGATGCGTCCCCTCCTTCCGTGGTACCTGTATCTTCCATGCCGCCATCCGTGCTGTCAGCACCGTTCTGGGAATCCGTCTCTTTTGGCCTGCCGGTGCTCTCCGTACTTCCTGTGTCCAGGAGTTCGCTCCAGTCTGTCTCTTCTATGGTATAGGCACTGCCGTCCTCATGATACCTCACCGGCGTGCTCTCATAGATGACCACCACGTTGAAGCGCTCCATCTCCTCCGGGTCTGCCGGAATGTTCTCGATTCTGATGTCCAACCGTCCCGTGCTGGCGCCGCCGTTTACTATATTTCTGTAATAATAGTACCCGTCGCTGCCCTGAGTCCAGCCCTCGCCGGAGTAGACAAGCGTGTACTGGCTCCCGCAGAACGCCCTGGCGCGGATGTACACCGGCTCCGAACTCTCCACATTTTCAATCACCACATGCTTCGTCCAGTCCGTGAACTCCTCCGTAATCTCCGTCCTGTCCCCCAGCCGGATGGTATAGCCGCCTGCCGCTTCCGCATAGGTGGTAAAATAGGACCAGGCCTCACCGATTCCGGCAAAGGCCACTGCCGTCAGGGCCGCCAGAGCAAGGGCTCCAGGATAAAATCTTCTTCTCTTCATCTTCTTCTCCTTATTCCAGTCCCGCATGACACGATACAGTACCGGCATCCGTGAAGAATTTCAGGCCGCAAAACGCATGCGTCCGTAAATCCTTCAGGCACTGTAGAGTCTCATGCTGATTCCAGTCCCGCATTGGGCCATACATCTACTCTCAGTTCCCTGCAGGCGGCTCGCCCTGGTTCCCGGCGGCTTCCTGTGCCGGGCTGGAATACCAGTGCCACGCCCCAGCCTCCTCATCGTATACAAACTGGTTCTTGATTCCATGGCCATTGGTCCTGCGGCCATCGTACTCGTTCTCGAACTCCACGGACACCACATCGTCCGCCGCTATCGTGGCCGTCCGGTCTCCCGGCACGGTGAGCTGATAGCTGGAGCCGCTGTACACCTCCCGGACCGTGACCTGGGCCATGGCCGGAATCCTGTCCAGCACCACCCTCTCCTGTCCTGCCGCCGTGAAGGTGATGCTCTCCACGTTGCTGTAGACCACCTGATCGTCCAGCATGCCCGTGACCTCGAAGACGAAAGTGGCGGATTCCTGGACGCCCCCCATGGTCTCGTACTCGGAAAGGGTCTTGACGATCTCCAGGGAGCCGTAGCGGTCCAGGCGCTCCGGCTTCAGGTTCACGGATGCTTCAAAAATCCAGTCCCCCGGATTCGCCGTGTTAATGATGCCGTTCCCGTCCGCCTCCTTGGTAGGCAGGGAAACCAACTGGGGGAGGAACGCGTATGTGTACTGCTGGGAATCGGCTATGGTGGCGATCCGCTTGGTCTCCTCCTGGGTCAGGGAATCCGTCTGCTCTATCTCTATCTTATAGTCCGCCAACTCCGTCAGGTTCCTGCCCCTGGCCACCAGCAGGTACAGGCCCGGCGCCAGGTTGCCCACCTTTGTGCCCGCAGACTCTCCGCTGCCGCTCACAGGGGTGCAGGGGGAAGCCGCGTCCAGGGCGATGGCAGCTGCCTGCTGGGCCGTCTCCTCCCAGCTCGCCGCGGGCTGGGCGCCCTCCTCCGGGCTGTCCGGAAGCCTCAGCGAGGCGTACTCTCCGGTCAGCTCGTAATGATAGGTGTCATATCCCGATGTCTTCACCGCCCGGGCCACCTGGTACAGATCCACCACCACGTCCGCCCCTGCAAGATCCTCCCCGAAGCTGTCCGCCCCTTCCTTATGGGGATCCTCCGGATAGACGGTCAGGGAACAGCTTCCGGCCACGAATCCCTCGTCGTCCTCCTCAAGAGGCGCCGCGATGCCCGCCATCGGCTCTGCGATGCACATACCGACGGCCAGGGTCAGCGCAGTCAACAGATATATCCATCTTTTTTTCATGAGCAGTCTCCTCCTATTATTCGTTCCGTGACAGCCAGCCCGGCGCCGGATTCCGGCATGGGGTGGACGGCCACTGTTTTCCGGTTCTATTCTTTTTCTTCCAGATTTCCCTCTTCGGAGCCGTTCCTGCGGAGTTCCTCCAGAATCTCTTTCTTGCTCTTCCTGGGACCCTTGACGCTGCTGACGATCAGGGCAGTGACCAGCGTTATGAACAGAAGGGGAATCCCCACTGCGGGAATCACCACGTAATTCGGAATCCGCACCGCCTCCGCCACTACCACCACTTCACCGGCGATATTCTCTATGCGCTTGCCCCGCACCAGCATTCGGTGGGTGTTGACACCGTAGGGGGTACAGGTGACCAATGTGCAGTAGTCCCTTCCGGGCTGTATGGCAAGCTCGTCTGTCTCCTCCGGCAGGACGATGCGAATCTGGTCCACCATGTATGTGATGGTCTGGCCCATAACGTTCAATGTGAAGATATCGCCCTCCACCATCCGGTCCAGATCCGAGAACAGCTTGGCGCTGGGCAATCCCCGGTGGCCGGACAGCACGGAATGTGTCCTCTCCCCGCCCACAGGAAGAGATGAGCCAGGTATATGCCCCACCGCAATCTGCAGCACGCTCTCGTCCACGCTGTGGTAAACCGGAAGGTTCACGCCGATGGCCGATATCTGCACATATCCCATGATTCCCGTGCCGCCGATGTCCAGCATCTTCTCGTACTCGGCATATTCCTCCTCGGTCAGGTCGAAATCCACACCGTTCAGAAGCTTGGTGTTGTAGGCCTGGGCCGCCTTGATGGCATCCTCCCTCTCCTGCGCGGACAGGTCTTCCACTGCCGTCACATATCCCGCAATCGCCTTTGTGGCATGCATGGAGTTCCACCAGTCGCTGACGGAGGGATACAGCAGGATTCCTACGCCTGCCAGCAGTATAATGAATAATATGATTGTCGAAATCGAAGGTCCTCTTTTTTTCTTCTTCCCCTTCTTTTTCTCGGCCTCTTTTTTCTTCATAGGTTTCCCCACTCTGAGTTGATACGGCAGCTCCCGGCTGCTTACTGACGTCGGCCGGATTGGCATGTGGCCATGTCGAATCCGTTGCTCGCCGCACACCGCGTGAAGGTGTCAGTTAAGTGCGGCATCCCCGGGGGCGGGGTTTCCGTCCCCAGGGCTTGTTGCTGTTCAAATGTGCTTAAGTACCGCAGCAATCCGGATTAGCGATTGCTCATGCGTTTCTTGGCAACCAACAGGATGCCTGCTCCGATTACCAGGATACCGCCTACTACGTAGAAGATTGTGGTACCGATGCCACCGGTGGAAGGAAGGAGGGAACCGGACTGGTTGATGATGTCTGCTGAGAAAACACCACCTAACGAATTATCATTACCACCCTCAGTGACCTTGAAATCGTCACTTACCAAATCCCACATGCAGGTTTCATCACCTGTAACTACGCCTCTGTCAGGAGCCGTAAAGACAATCTCAAACTCGATGGGTTCAATTGTGTTAAACCCTTCCGGTGTCACTGTCTCTGTCAGAGTGTATTTACCTGCGCCGAGATCCTTGAAAGAAATCTTGCCATCCTGGCCGGTTGTCAATTCGATGGAGACAACCGCATCTACATAGGTAGTCTCTGTTGCTGTCTTCTTCTCGTATTTTGTGTTTACATCAGCATAGTCATCGGCTGTGCCCTTAACAAGCTTGTAAAGAGTTTTGCCTATATAATCCGCCTTATTCTGCGGGACACTATAGGCTCCATCTTCATTTTTAATATAACCTGTTGTAGTTTGTGCTGTACCAACACCAATCTCTACATAACTAGTTCCTGTAGGAGCGGTATCTGTATAGGTTCCGTCAAGCAGCAGATAGTAAGTTCCTGTCTCAGATGCTTCATAGTAATCTACTGTATTCAGGACAACCTGTTTGGAAGTACCTGTCAAAGTGAACTCAGCACCTGCCAACAGATGGTCTTCTGCAAGAGAGTCTGCATACTTGGTGATATCCAGTTCGGTAACATAGGTCAGGGTCTTCTCGTCCGGAGTCTGGCCTAAAGCTTCATTCTCTTCGTCAGCAGGCAGACCAGGTGTATTTTCTCCATCGGGACGCTCCCCGTCAAATGTGTCATCCGGATTGTTGGAATACTGCAGGTTCCAGGTATTGGGGTTACCAGTCGTTCCAACGATTGCCTTATCGTTTATTGTTGCGGAATAGGTTACAACAATGTTTGCGCCAACTTCATAATCCATGATATTGGCAAATGCAAGGCGGAAAGTATATTCTGTACACGTCAGCTCGCCTTCTACGTAGCAGTCCGCTTCATGCTCGTGGGTATAGACATAATAATCTGTGTCCTTTATTAATATCTTGTCTCCAACCTTAACCGCAATACTCCCAACTCCATCAAATGTCAGGCCTTCGCTCAACTTATCATTCATGATGAAGTAGTAGTAATTATAACCTACATGGTTCGGAACCTTGCTGGTAATCTCATAGGATACATGGGAACCGATGGACGCATTGTTGGCATCACCAGTCTCTGTGCCATTAATATAAACCTTCTTGTCACCACTGGGAACCTCAGATTTTACGGTTGCAGTTGCATCGCCAACTACCTCCAGCATGAATCTGCTGTATGCGCCATTAACGGTATTTACAGTGCCATCCTTGTCTTTAACAAGATAATAACCAGAACCTGTCACGCTGATTTCAATCGGATCACTGCTGACCTTCCCGTTGCTATCCGTGTTACTTGCGGTACCTGCTACAGTTTGGGTCAGGTTATTTTCCACTACCCTAGCAAACGCGTCTGTCAACGTGGAATTCTGGACAGTGCTGCTTCCAAATGCACTGCCGCTCAGTACTTCCGCAACCTGTCTAGCTGTGGTGCATTCGGCGAATGCATTTGTCTTATCATCGCCTTCTCCCACAATCTTAAATGCGGAATCAGCTTTTAACGTAGCCAGCAGATTCTCTCCATTCACGCCAGAACCCCATTCGATATTGGAGAGTACCTTACGTGTAACCGCATCTTCACCCTCCCCCTCCGTCACTTCGGCAAGGTCACCCTTAAAAATCTGGTAAGCCTCATAGGTGTGGCTTGTTTTATCGTTCTGGTTCTGAGTAACTGTAATCTTATGCTCGTTATTGTCCGCAGCAAATACAGTCAGGCCCATTCCAAGAACCATGGCCATCGCCAGCAGTATGCTGACTATCTTTTTCATACGCTTCATAACTTTAATCTCCTTCCATATTTTGTACTTGTCTGAAGCTATGTGGGTAAATTCCCACAAATTTACTGTTCCTTTTTTCAGATTCCAGAGGATATCTCCCCCTCATCCCCTCCTTTCTCTGAATTTCTTTTTATACAGAAAGCCTGCGCCAAATAGGACTATCATGCCGCCTGCCATTGTATATAGGATTGTGCCGGAACCGCCGGTCTCTGGAAGCTTAAATGCGGAATACTTATTGGTATACATAACCTGACTTGTGTCGTTCTTTGGTATTGTACCGCTCACTTTCAGACCATTTGTCTGGGAATTGGAATCCACCGTTACCTCTGTACCGCTATATACGACACCCTGAATCTCCGTATTATCCGTCTCTATCAATGTATAAGTAGTCCCTACCGGCAAAAACTGGATGCGGATGTACTCTCCGTCCTTCAGCTTAAATGTCTCGCCGTTTGCAATAGTCTCCCATGCAAGGATGCCGCTCCCGTCAGTCACGGGATTTCCGTTCCTGTCATATCTGACATAGGCATAGTCATCCTTCAGTGTAGCTCCGCTTGGCCCGTTCAGTTTTAAGGTAAACTCAAATTCTTTCTCTTCAAAGAATTTTCCCTGTTCTGTCTCCCCGAAAAGTTCCTCTGGTGAGTAATCCTTCCCGTTTTCTGTAACCTTCACTGTCTTCCGGATTTCCAGGTGTCCGAAATCGTCATCTGTAGTCTCTGGTGTCAGAGAGGATACGGAAGGCAGGGTGAACTGCATCCAACAGGTGGAACCAGACTCGCCGCGCTCTGTATAGAAGAAATTCAAGGTGAATTTTTTGCTGTCAACGTATCCGCAAGTCGGGCTATTATCTTTTCCATCTCCATAACATTCATCCACATGCCGGTGTATCTTTTCATCCTCTTTGTCTATATAGTCCCAGAGGTTAAGATACTCTCCTACAGAAGAATGCACACCGCCGATATCACAGACAAGTTTGCCGTTATTGCTGTTTTCGTCCCCCAGGAATACCCACATGTCATCGTCCCCGAAGAAGTAGTACTCTAACGGGCCCACATAATCTGCAACCAAATCGAATTCCACTTTGTAGTGCATGCCGAAGTAGCTGTTATGGTCTTTGCCATCATCACTCTCTGGAAAGTTCCCAGTTGCCCCTGCATAATTCACACCGCCTTCACATGGCCCCTTCCCTGCCTGCCCGGCAAAATAACGCTTCGACTTATTACCATAATCGCCGAACTTCATATCATGCCCATCCGTTCCAAAGGAACTGGCAGAATCCATAGGCCAGAAGTTATTAGTCCAAATATGATAATGAATCTTACTGGCATATCTTGGATTATTAAATGAATCCAGATTGCTTGTCGCTGTTCCATTGACTGCTGTTAAGGTATGGGTATCACCCACTCGGTTAAATTTTAGGGAATATTGCCCTTCATCATATACTGTCTTTCCAGCAGCAGCACCATCATTAAATAGCTTTGGTGCAATGACACCATTGGCATACTGTATTTTTCCGCCAGTAAGACCTGTGGCCAAACCGAATGTACATCCTTTATAACTGCCCTTAACATTAGGGTGACCCGTTTGGGTGCCGTTATGTTTATTCAGTAGGTTGCCGCCCCACTGTTCATGTTGAAACCCGGATCCGGAATTGGAATTTCCGAAAGCAAGCTTGCTGCCAGACCCCTCGTAATTTACAGGGCTGTTAATACCCTGCTGACCCGTGCGCATATACCATGCCTGTGTCGTCCCCTGCTGCGATGTTTTTTTTCCGTTCACTCCATTCTGAGCATTCGACTCATTTGCGTAAATCTTTCCATCACTTATGTCATAATCATAAAACGCCGCTGCAAAATCTTTATCATTTGATGTCGTATCATATACCAGCCGGATAAACGCGCCATCTTTAATGAATACATACGTTTCGCCGTCCTCCACTCCTTCCGACAGCTCCCGGTTAGTGAAATGCAGATGTTCATCGTATGTGTATATATCCCAATCACCCTTTTCAGTACTCTCAGATGATTTCCCCTCTTTCAATACCCAGACTTCCTTCAGCTCATAGCTGGGACTCTCAATCACCGCATTGATATAATTGATTGTAGGTGCTTTGTGATATTCAAATGGCCTGGCCGCATATACCTCCGTCAATTCCGTCTTAGTCTTAAGCTTCCCTGTTGCCGTGTCTACATATAATTTCCTGATACCATTTTCATTGGGAGAATTTGTTGTCCCATTTCCATTCCCCGGCAGCTTTCCGCCATCGGTATCAATGACAGGTATCTCATTGGTGTTTTTTCCATCCGGGCTCGTCACCTTCAGCGAGGCATCATTGTATGCCACCTTTTCCAGATTCGCATAATACTGCACAGTGAATTTCGGATTGGGCTGCCCCGATGCCCTGGCGGCGAAAGTCCCCGTCTCCAGAGTGATAAACGTTGGCTCTATCTCTTTTTCCGCCGTATCTTCATCTATAGTCGTAGTTTCGATATCACCAATCTTCGCGTCCGCCGACACATTCATGACAGAGATGACAAATCCAGCCTGTTCCCCCAGGCCTTCCCCTGGAGCGTCCATTTCTCCAGAATCCTCCCCGATGGCCATGGCCGCAGCCTCCTTCGCCACATCCACCAGTGCCTGGGTGGGAGTAATCTCCGCCATGACTTTACAGTCCGATAAATCAATCTCCTCTCCGGCATAGTTCAGGGAATAAGACCATACCTGGAGCAGAAGCTCCTCTCCGCCATCACCGATTTCCTCTCCATAAGCGACTACTGCCGCATACTCTTCGGAGCTTTCGCCCAGAGACTCCACCTTGAATTCAAAGTTCTGTTCAAGAACTTCCGATTCTACAGGTGCAGTGAAGACATTCCCTTCCGTTGTGCCAGTCACATGCTGACCGTTTCCAGATTCAGCATCAGGATTCTCCTCGTCTTCCAGATTATCTCCAGATATCTGAGCTTCCTCCCCGTTTCCCTGGACTTCTTCTCCTGTTTCGCTTTCCGTAGGCTCTGCAGGGGCTTCTTCCTCCCCCGCAGAGCTTTCACTTCCTTCCGCGCCGTCCGCTTCTGGCTGTGGGTTTCCCTCTTCTGGAGTCGATGTGGTTCCGCCAGTCTCTCCCTCAAAGGGCACTGTCACATCGCCCTTTATATGAAATGTAATGTGGAATGCATCTGTTTCATAGTCAATGGATTCATCAAGGGGAACCTTCACGTTCTCCACGCCGTACCCGACAGCAATCTCCGAGAAGCTCTCCATCTCAAAAGTGGTGCTGCCGCCCTCCACCTTGCTGCCCTCCAGCAGCTCCGTGCCGTCCTCCGCAAAGTGGATGACTGTGATGGGCTTGCCCTCTGCCAGGCCGTCCTCGTTGAGGAACTGAATGGTGATGGTGACCGGGCTCTCAGGCTCCACTTCCTGGCCGTTTACATAGAAGCCGATCTTCAGCAAAGCCCGCATGGTGGCCATGTCGTCTCCCAGGGCTTCCTGGTACTCCGCCTGGCGCTTCGCGTAGTGCTCGCCGTTGCTCTCCTCTGTAATCTGCTCCGCAAGCAGCTCGGCCTCCTCCGGGATATTGGCATCCCGGTTATAGACAGCCGTGATGATGAAGCTTTCGTTTTCGAAGGTCTTGGTGACGGACTGGCCGGATACCTTGCAGTCCTCGCTGTGGACATGCTCCAGGACTTCCGTCACTCCGCAGGTCGGCACGCCATCCGCGTCATAGCATTCCTCGGTATGGGTATGGAGCTCAATCTCCTCCTTGCCGCAGGAAGGCTCTTCTCCCTCTGCCGCCCCTTCCGGGTAGCACTCTTCGCTATGGACATGGGCCTCTCTCTCCGGCAGCGGGCATATCTTCTTTCCTTCTACATTGTAGCATTCGTCTGTATGGGTATGGACTGCAAAGTCGGCTTTCCCACAGGTCAGGTTCCCGGCTTCGTCATAGCAGTCCTCGTCATGCTGGTGAACCAGCTCATTGCAGTAGAGCGCATCCAGGGCGGAACCATTCTTGTTATAGCCGCAGATCAGGTTCCCCTCCGCATCGTAGCAGTCCTCGTCATGCTCATGTATCTCTGCCGCATAGCCGCAGATTACATTGCCCTCTTCATCATAGCAGCTCTCATTATGCACATGGGTGGCCGTCTCGTAACCGCAGATCAGGTTCCCCTCTTCGTCATAGCAGTCCTCGGTATGGGGATGGGCCGCTGCCTCATAGCCGCAGACCAGGTTCCCCTCTGCATCGTAGCAGTTCTCCTCGTGCACATGGCTCGCCGTCTCATATCCACAGATCAGATTCCCCTCTGCATCGTAGCAGCTATCTTCGTGCACATGCTTCGCTGTCTCATAGCCGCAGATTAGATTCCCCTCTTCATCATAGCAGCTGTCCTCATGCACATGAACCTCTGTCTCATAACCGCAGATCAGGTTCCCCTCCGCGTCATAGCAGCTATCCTCATGCACATGGCTCGCCGCCTCATACCCGCAGATTACATTCCCCTCTTCATCGTAGCAGCTATCCTCATGCACATGGGTGGCCGTCTCATAGCCGCACTGTAGGTTCCCCTCGGCATCATAGCAGCTCTCGTCATGAGGATGCTCCGCCGTCTCGTAGCCGCAAATCAGATTCTTTTCTTCATCATAGCACTTATCTTCATGCACATGCACCGCCGTCCCATAGCCGCAGATCAGCTTCCCGGCATCGTCATAGCACTGGGGCATATGGACGTGGGTGGCGTCATGGCCGCAGATCAGGTTGCCCTCTTCATCGTAACAGCCATCCTCGTGGATATGGAGCGTCGCTCCGTTCTCCAGCGCCGCCACTTCTTCCGGAGTCAGCTCTACCGTCTTGAAGCAGCTGTCTTCGCCCTCTGTATGCACATGGATGTGTTCTTCCAACTGGAGCAGCCCGCAGGATACCCTGCTGCCCTCTATCAGCTTGCCCTCTTCGTCAAAGCATTCCTCGCTGTAGCAGCTGTCGTCATGGGTGTGGAGCTCCAGCTCCCCGCAGACCAGCGTGGTGACTTCCTTGTAGCACTCCTCGGTATGGATATGGCCTTCGCCGGTCTCGTCGCATTCCTCCAGAGACTCGCTGCCCTCCGCCGCAGGCGCTTCCCCGCTCCCCTGGGGCTGAGCCGGTGCGGCAGGAGCCTGGGCATAACAGGATTCTATATGTTCATGCTCTTCCAGAGCGCAGACCAGGTTCTGGGCATGGCAACCCTCCGCGTGGGTGTGCTCCTCTTTTCCACAGGTCATTTCCTGTGTATAGCAGCCCTCCTGGTGCGCATGCTCCTCCAGAGTGCAGGTCATGTTCCCTTCTTCGTCCGTGCATCCCTCTCCATGGGCATGCTTTGCCACGGTGCAGGCAAGGGTCTGGGTGGCGCAACCTTCCCCATGGGTATGCTCTTCCGCGAATTCGCAGACGATTGCGTCTTCATAGCAACCATCTCCGTGGATATGTGGCTCCTTGCCGCAGATCGGGCCTTCCGGCACTGCAGGCACCACAGGGGCCTCGTCTCCGGCAGGCGCTTCCGGAGTCCCCTCGGCAGGATCCTCTCCTTCCGTAGGTGTCTCTTCCCCGGCGGAAGCCTCTGTCTCTTCCGGCGTCTCCTCCAACTCGCAGACCAGGACCTTCTCCGTGAGGTAGCACTCTTCCGTGTGCTCATGCTTTTCATGCTCTTCCAGAGTGCAGACCAGATTGCCCTTCGCGTCATAGCAGGCATCGTTGTGCGTATGGATGGCATAAAGCGCATAACCGCAGACAGGCTCTGTCCCCAGGTTCCCGTTCTCGTCCCTGTCGTAGCATTCTTCTGTATGCTCGTGCACCTTGTATTGGCAGTCCAGCACTTCCACCTGGTGGGTCATGGCCTGGCCATACAGCTTCAGAGCCGTGACCGTACCGAAAGTCACTACCACAGCCAGGCACAGGAAAACAACCATCTGGCGTCTATACTGTTTGTTTTTCTCCAAAAGCTTCGCCGCCTGTGCTAAAAAATCTTTCATAATGCCGTCTCCTTCCTTCTACCGGTCTCCTATCACTTCACGATCCCGAATCCTTCCAGTGGCCAGACCCGAATCAGTATCTTTCCGATTACCATGTCATTGCTGACACATCCTACCGCCGTATTGCGGCTGTCAATGCTTGTAGCTCTGTGATCTCCCATCACAAAGCATCTTCCGTCCGGCACCTGGTAGGGTAATGTAATATTGCAGTCCCCCAGGGCTTTGTCGGTTACATAGGGCTCATCCAGCAGTTCATCGTTCACGTAGACGTTCCCGTCCTTGTCGATGTCCACCCAATCCCCGGCGGCGGCGATGACCCGCTTCACCAGGATGTTGTTGTTATAATAAAAAGCGATGATGTCGCCTGTCTCATACCCCGAACTGTTCAGCGCCACCACGATGTCCTCATCCTGCAGGGAATCCGTCATGGAAGTACCGCTGATCTGCAGTACCGGTAACAGCAATACCGCAATCAGCACCGCCACCGCCGCCACCACTACCAGGGAAAACGCGGTGCTTCTGAGGACGTTGCCATATTTCTTCCTGTACCGTTCCCTCTCCAGTTCCGCTTCCAACAGTTCCAGCTCCGGCAGCTCTCTTTTATTCTCCTCACTCATGTGCAACCCTCTGTATCATCCAATTTTCCGCAGGGCCTCTTTCATCCCCTGCGCCTTCATATCAATGCTTTCAGCCTGGCGAGGAGTTCTGCCGGAAGACCGCTCTCCTTCATTTCCTTCCATGTATTGGAGCGGAGCCTCTCCGTGTATGCCTCAAGCTTTTCTATTTTCTCATCCCGCTGTTCGAGTTGCTCCCGTAGCTTCCCAATCTGGGCATCCTTCTCGTCCAGCTTCCCTTTCAGCCTGCCGAATGTCTCTTCCGCCGCAGCCGCGTCCGCCTCCAGCTTCCTGTCTTTCTCATCCAGGCGGCTCTTCAGCTTCTCTATCAGGGCATCCTTCTCATCTAACTCGCTTTTAAGGCGATTCAGCTGTTCCTCCGCGCCGGAAGCCGCATTCTCCAACTCTGCGTCTTTTTCGTCCAGACGCCCTTTCAGCTTCTCTATCAATCCGTCTTTCTCATCCAGCTTCGCCTTGATGCGCTCATTGCTTTCCGTGGCCGCGGCCAACTCTTCTTCTCTCTCTTTCAGGGCTGTATTTAATCTCGCCGTCTCCCTGCTCTGCTCTACCAGCAGTTCCAGGAGGTCATGCCGACGTAATTTTCTTAATTCTTTTTCCGTCATGTCATAAGCCTCATTTCCGGAATTTCATTATTCTATCTATTCTCCAAGGATTTCATCCAGCAGCTGTATCAATTCGATAGCGCTGTGAAATACCATTTCCTGATTCTCCGACTGCCAGATCAGCCTGCCCTGCCAGGTGTAATGCTCACGAAAGAGGATCTGTACCCGGAAGACTGTATCCGTCTCTTTACCGCCGTACTGAACGGGTACCAACGGCAGGGATGGATTCGGGCAGCCCTCCATGTCTATCAGACTGTCCAGAAGCAGAATCATCTGCGACAGGCTCTGAATCTGCTGCCGGCCTGCCAGTCTCGGGTGCTGCAGGTAGCCGTCCATAATGCCGTTATGATAATTGTGTACTGTAACCACCGCTTCACGGCTCTGACAGGGAAACATTTTTTCCCGGAGCATCATTGCATAGCCACCCCTTTCTCTCGTTTACATTACTCACTATAACAGTCTGAGGTCATCATCCGGTTATTTTCCGCAGATTCCCGACAGCTATTTTCTTCATCTAGCCTTTCGCCTGTACCCTGTCCGGCTCCAGTGAAGATACCCTGAAGGATATGCAGGCTTTGGAATGGGAATATACCTTATGAAATGTGCGGTCCAGTCTGTCCATTACCGCCCAGGCATTCTCCACGCTGGCTCCCGTAAGCATCAGTATGTAGGAGCCGGCATCCAGCCTGGCCACCGGGTCCCCCGTCCTTAAGCCCTCCAACAGTATCCGCTCCAACCGTCTGGCATCCGTGGTGGGCGTCACTTTATTTCCCAGGCTGACCACAGCCAGGGAGGATTCCGCTCCTGAGCGCGCCAGATGTCTTCTCTCCAGGGCTACGATGCTCTGAAATACGCCGAAGGTACAGAAGAAAGCCCTGGTCTCCAGTCTGCCCTCCGCAACCAGTTCCAGGATATCCCGGCTGTTCACATTGTTCTGGCACATGCTGTCCGCCAGGACGTGAATCTGCTCCACCTGCTCCGAGGGTTCAATCTCGAACTCCTGCCACAGCTGTTCCCGGAAGGACTGATACACCTGACCTGCCCGCTCCGGATGCCCCATGGAAATCAGCGTCTGCATCTGATATATGATAAAGGTATCCGCGCCGAAATCCACCGTGCATGCCTGTTCGCAGATGTTGATCATCTCTGCCCATCTCTCCTGCTTCTGCAGCAGCGGCAGAACCATCTTGCAGACATCCATAAACAGCGTCTGGTAATATCTTCTCATGGAAACAACCCAGTCACTGTCATTTCCCAGGAGAAAATCTCCTTTATACAGCGCAATCGCATCCATCAGCTTATCAAGATAAGCCTCCCCCGAATGCTTTCCGGCTTCCAGGCAGGCCTGCTCAAACTGCTCCGAGTCCAACTCCAGTCGGACTTCCGGGTTCCATGCATAGCATCCCGGCAAGGTAACCAACAGATTCTCCTGATCCGGGAACATGACTTTCAAAATATTCCTGACCTTATATATCATGTTTTTCAGGGAATTGGCAGGGTCACTGCTCCGGTCCGCCCAGAACTGTCCAATCAACTCCTCCGATGCGATATTTCTCGCATGATTTACAATCAGATACTGCAGGAAAGACATTGCCTTCCTGCCGGCTGTAGCATTTTTTCCGTTTCCTTCTCCCCTGGCTTCCCTGCAGGAAAAAGCCCCCAGCAATTCAAAATGTATGGCTCTCGTTTCTTCCATTCCGCTTATCCGCTGCCCGAAACGGCTGCATCCCTGTCCGGACTGCCTCCCCCTTACTCTCTAATCCCCGCTTGCCGCCAGGGCACTCTCTGTCTCCTCCAACGCTTTGTCAATCAGCCGTATCAGTTCCAGAACACTCTCAAAACATCTTCTCCTGCCTCCGTCCACCCAGACAATCTCTCCCTGCCAGCTGGAATGCTGGCGGTACTGTACGCGGATAATAAATGTGGCATCCCGCCCCCTGTGGCCGAGCACCTCATTGAAGGTCTCTCCTGCCCGGACGCTCTTCCATTCTCCCGCCGGAATCCCCGACGGCCTGTGTCTGTCCGCAGTATGGCGATGCCTTTTCGTACTGTCCGTCTCCACGACCGGGCCGTCCGCCTGTATGCCGTCATTCCGGAAGCTGCGTGTCTCCGTTGACGCATAGGGGTACTGGAGGACATCGTACAACTCCTCCATCCTCTCCAGTGCTTCGTACAGTGAGGAGAACAGGAACGGCTCCCCCGCATACTGGCTCCACAGCTTTCCGCATTGCCGCTCCGCATCGTAAGAATCAATGCATAGATTCACGATGTTGCGGCTATAGTAGATTCTTCCCGGCTTCTCCTCCATACTCTCCCTCCTCCGGCATCAGAAAACCGGCCAAATGACGCAAATGAATATACTTTGCGTCCTTATTTATATCGGACGATTTCTCCTGTATATTATACTCGATTTTAGGCTGTTTTGCAACACAAAATCAAATTGGCAACCGGAAAATGCTTTTTGGGGACTGGTGGAAAGAGATGCTTCTTCTGTAAACTAAGAGCTATAACAAAAGAGGAGGTGCCGCATATGGCAAAAAGAGAAAATGTACATTTACGGAAAGACGGGCGCTATGAAGCCCGTTACATCAAGGGAAGAGACAAGGAGGGCAGGGCGGTTTACGGCTTCTGTTACGCCAAAACCTATGAGGAAGCCAGAGAAAAAGCCAAAGCTGCCAGAAGAAAGCTGGGCGAGCCGGCAGACCCGCACAGCGGGAAAGTCGGCACCTTCAGCTATTACTGTGACTGTTGGCTGGCCACGAACCGCACATGCCTGAAGATATCCAGTTACGCAAAGTACAGAGCGGATATGTGCAATCACCTCAAACCCTATTTCGGCGCAAAGCTTCCCTGGGACATCACTCAGGAGATGGTGGATGAATTTACCAGCACGCTGCTGTATGACAAGCTGCTCTCGCCCAAGACCGTCAGGGATCTTCTTGCGTTGTTTCGCTCCGTATTTTCCTTTATAGAGAGAAGAACGGGGCAGAAGCTGAAAGCGCCTGAGATTATCTATCCGAAGGAACCCAGAAAAACCGTGCGTGTGCTGGATGAAGGGGAGGAGTCCGCGCTGTTGGACTGCCTGGCCGAAGAAATGGACCTGTGCAAATTCGGAGTCTATATCGCCCTGCGGACCGGTATGCGGCTCGGGGAGGTATGCGCTCTGAAATGGTGCGATATAGACTTTCAGTCTTCTATCATTTCGGTCTGCCACACTGTCCAACGTATCAAATGCCAGGATTCCGACGGCAGCTTCAGCTCAAGGCTGGTCATCGGGACACCCAAAAGCGACAGTTCCTACCGGACGATTCCGCTGATGCCCGATATAGAGGCATTGTGCAGCCGCTTTTCCCCCGGACTTCCGGATACCTTTATCCTTACAGGCACGGAAAAATGTATGGATCCCAGAAAACTGCAGCGCCGCCTGCAGGGATATCTGAAGGAGTGCGGTATCGGTGAAGCGCATTTTCATACACTGCGCCATACATTCGCAACCCGCTGCGTGGAAGTGGGATTTGACATAAAAACGCTGAGCGAGCTTCTGGGGCATTCCAATACCAGCATTACCCTGAACAAATATGTACATCCGAATCTGAATCTGAAGAGGGAGAATATGAGCCGGCTGAAGTCGGTAATCTGCATTTAAAGAAGCCTCCGAAGAGGAGTCATTCCGGCAGTCACCCCGCAGTCACAAGCTTTCAGACCCTGTGTTTCTGCATGTCCGGGCAGATGACGTAAAGTATATTCCTTTGCGTCATTTTATGTCTGAAATGCCGGTCTGGCATACGTAACGGAAACCTGAAGCCGCAGAAGAAGCCACGCCATGAAAGATATCTCAGTGAACACAAAATGAGCCGAAATTGTTTTCCTCTGGCGAAAGCATTCCGGCTCATTTTTTATGCATATTTTTATATAAGTCAATTCTTTTTTTTTGAGGGATTGTGCAACTTGTCGAAATATGTCAAAAGCATCTGTTACCAGCAGATGCTTTTCTCTTTCTGACAGTATTGTAACATATGTCATCCCCGTTTACAATATTGTGTATCCAAAAATATTCAGAACCAGATATTCAGAACAACCTCTCCATCACATCCTGTACCGTCCTCACCCCGATGATTTCAATCTTTGCGCCCTTGCGGCATTCCTCCGCGCACACCCATGGCAGGATGCAGGTCTCGAAGCCCAGGCGCTCCGCCTCAGCCACACGCTGCTTCGCCATGCTCACGCCCCGGACTTCGCCGCTCAGCCCCACCTCTCCGAAAGCTGTCAGCCGGGTGCTCAGGACACAGTTGCGGAAGCTGGACAACACTGCAATCACAATCCCCAGGTCAACAGCCGGCTCCAGTATCTTCATTCCGCCGGTGATATTAACATAGGCGTCACAGGCGGAAAGCTGTATGCCGGAGCGTTTCTCCAGCACCGCCATGAGAAGGTTCATCCGGTTGAAGTCCGTGCCTGTGGCCTGTCTCCGCGGAATCCCGAAATTGCTGTGGCATACCAGGGCCTGTATCTCCACCAGCAACGGCCTGGTTCCCTCCATGGTACAGGCCACCACGGAGCCGCTGGCATTCTCCGGCCTGCCGTTCAGCATGTACTCCGAAGCGTTCTCCACTTCCGCAAGCCCCTGCTCCCGCATCTCAAACACGCCGATCTCATTGGTGGAGCCGAATCGATTCTTCACTCCCCGCAGGATACGGTAGGAAGCATGTCTGTCTCCCTCAAAGTACAGCACCGCATCCACCATGTGCTCCAACACCCTCGGTCCTGCCACGGTGCCCTCCTTGGTCACATGCCCCACGATCAGAATGGACACGCCCAGGCCCTTGGCCAGCTGCAGCAGGGCTGAAGTGGATTCCCTCACCTGGGACACGCTGCCCGGCGCCGCGGAGACATTTTCATTGTACATGGTCTGTATGGAGTCGATGACCACCGCCTCCGGCTTTCTGCTGCGGATGACGTCCGATATCTCCGCCAGATTGGTCTCACAGAGCAGGAGCATCCGGGATGAGAATTCTCCGATTCTGTCCGCGCGCATCTTAATCTGCGCCGGGGACTCTTCGCCTGATATATACAACACGCTGTGCCCCTGCGCTGACAGATTCCGGCACACCTGTAAGAGCAGTGTGGACTTGCCTATGCCCGGATCCCCTCCCACCAGTGTCAGGGAGCCCTGTACGATCCCGCCGCCCAGAACTCTGTCCAGCTCTCCCATCCCTGTGGAAAACCGGGATTCCTCTCCTACCCTCACCTCTGACAGCACGGCGGGAACCACTCTGTCCCGCCTTGCGGAAGGTACGGCGGCAAAGCCTCCCGGTGCTGCCTTGCTGACGGTCTCCTCCACGAAGGTATTCCATTCTCTGCAGCCGGGACACTGCCCCATCCACTTGGCGGACTCATACCCGCAGTTTTGACAGAAGAAAATCGTATTGTTTTTACTCTTCGCCATATTTGCACGCCTTTCCTGCTCCGGCGGACAGCCGGCATCTCCCTCTATAATAGTGCCTGCGGCACCTTACTGATTCCATGGGGCTGTCGGGAAATACTATCCGCATACAATATATGGTGTTATCTCTCAATGCACCACAGCATATATTGTGCGAATGTGGTCGTTTCCCGATAGTCCCTTCCCTATAATGTAAAAAGACTCCGAAGGCAGGCCTGTGAATCACCACAGCCGGCACTCCGGAGCCCAAAGAACCTAAATCTGCACCACCTTCACCGGAACCTCATCCGCTGCCCCAATCTCCACGCTCAGGGACAGCTTCCCTCCGAAGCCTGTCTTGATGGCGCCTATGCTCTTGCCGTCCACAAATACCTCGTATGCCCTGTCGTCCGTCAGGCCGATGGTAATCTGGGCATCCTCGTCGCCCTCCACGATAAACTCCACACCGTCTTCTTTCTCCGCAAAATTTAAAACACTGGTTCCCGGCACGGATTCGTAGAGAAACATCCCGTTCTT
>OFFJ01000586.1_pt1 | contig 29958 bp, 20 predicted proteins | sample 1521261 | NCBI WGS metagenome assembly OFFJ01 (sample SAMEA3504122, study PRJEB24116) | mouse gut metagenome | biome: mouse gut; feature: mouse-associated habitat; material: faeces | place: Denmark | collected 2011 | reverse complement strand
AACGCTGGACCGGCAAACGCTGTCCCGCTGTGGACCTCTGCCCGCCGCAGATGAAGCTGCGATATGAAAAACGATTATGAAGGAAAGGAATATGCGATGGACGCTGAACAGTTGAACCAAGACCTATATGACAAAATGGCGGCGGAACAGGAGCGCTTTAAGCACGTTCTATTGGGCATGAGCCCGGAGGAAGTGCTGACCCACGCCTATGAGTACGCCATGCGGGAGGACATTTTGGCGGAGATGGAGGAGCTGGACCTCCCCGCAGACCAAGCGGCGGCACTGCTGGCCTTACCCTACCCGCTGGCGGACGTGTACCGGGAGTGGGGCAAGGTGGAGACCCACCACATGGAGGATATCCGGGATGTGATCGAGAATTGGGCGGACAGCGTGCTGGAAAGCCAGCGGGCGGACACCCGTGCCATCCCGCTCTATCAGGAGAATGCCGGATATGCGCGGGAGCATGGTGAGCTTGACACGTTCCGGGCCTCTCGAAAGGCCAACATCGCCTGCCGGGACGCAATTGAAGCGGCCATCCGGGAGGGCTTTGACGGGATGCGCCTTTCCCATGACGCCGCAAAGGGTGTGTTGGCGCAGTTCGGCCCGGAGCGCGTGACCCATGTGCTGGCGGCGACCCTTCGGGAGAAACAAGATGATACCCGGTTTTCCCGTGGCAACATGGCCTGGGCTGCATCTGTGCCCATGTTTGACACCGGCACCCGTCACTATGACTACATCATCAACAGCCATTCCGCTGTGCTGGACGGGCTTGTCGGGCTGGCCCGGAAGGAGATGGACGCAGCGCGGGAGCAGCCTGTGAAAAAGCCCTCCATCAAGGGGCAGTTGGCGGCAAAACCCGTCCCCGGCGAACGGTCCGCCAAATCCAAAGATAAGGATGTGCGGTGATGGATATGGAAAAATCCCGTCAGCAGTTGATAGGCCGTCTGACGGAAAATTACGCCGATTACCGCGCGGAGCTGCTGCTGAAGGACCGCCAGGAGCTAATCGACGGCGCGGACCGGATCGCCAAAACTGCGGAGGTATTTCAGTATTTCACGCAGCACCAGCCCACGGAACAGGAAGTTTCCTATTTCCTCAAGTTCCAAAATCCGCTGGAGGTTGCCGCCGACCACTGGGAGAGCTGTGAGTTTGAGCTGGACGCCCTGGGCGCGGTGATGGCCGATACAGTGGATCAGGCGAAGGATCTGACCCTTTACCCCTTGGCGGTGGACGCCCCGGAGCGCAAGCCTGACGGCCTGCAAAAATTTGTGAATGTAGACCTGGAAGCCATTCTCCCGCAAATCATGGCGCAGAAAACAGCGTTTCACCAAAAAGATCTGAGCTACGCGCTGGACGAGATGCGGGAGGGCTTTGCCAGAGAGGACCCCGCCAAGCGGAATTTCGTGGTGATTTTCCGGCAGAGCGGCGTGGACTGTCTGAATGAGCGGGATATGCTCATCGCCGGGACGCGGAGCTATAACATCTGCCAATATTACCACCGCCACACCAGGGAGCCGGTCCTGGCCTACTCGGTGGAGCTGACCGGGGACGGGCCGAACGGCTTGCGCGGCAATCTCTATCAGCAGGACCAGCACCAGATAGCTGTGTTCGCGGAGCGGGCCGCTTCCCCCTACACCGATGTGACGGTCGCATTTTACAGCGGGAAAACGGTCCGTGTGCCGGGAAAAGAGTACAATTACGAAACGATTCCCAACTTAAAATATCACTACGGCGATATTTTGGATGCCCGGAATGAGGCGGACGATGAAAGCGTGGTGCAGGGCGCGCTTCACCGGGAGCATGAGCGGCGGGAGCGGATGCCCAAGGGCCATATCGCCGTCCATGTGCAGGAGTTGGAAGAAGCCCGCATCCAGACGGAGGCGGACCGTCTCGCCGCCGCGCTGCAGAGCCTGACTGAACCGAACACGCCGGACAAGACCCATTTCATGGCGGAGGTATCCCCCTATTTTCTGCCGCTGGCCTCCCATGACGATATGCATCGGCTCTTTGAAAAGGTGCGGGATCAGGTGAAGCAGCCCATCTATATTGCCCCGGTGGAGGGCGCAAACGGCCAATATATTTTTATGCGGCGGGAGGAACGCGCTCAGGAGCAGCCGTCCAAGCCCTCGATCAAGGAGCAGTTGGCGGCAAAGCCCGCCCCTGGCGACCAGCCCGCCGCGAAATCAAAAAATCGGGAGGTGAGATAATGAGCGGCCAGCCGAACAACGAATTGTATCTGGTCAACGGCGGGGTGTATCTCCATCTCGTGGACAATGTGGAACAGTTCGATTACACGCTCTATGATAAAGAGACCATGCGCCAAATTTATTATGGACACTTGGATGTGAGCGCCGTCTGCGAACACTCCGCGCAAGGCATTTTTAACGCCGCCCGGTATGCCGCGTTTGAGGACTACGGCATCAACGCGGTCACTGTGGAGAAAGTTCCTATGGATATGCTCCAAAAGCTGACGAATGCCCAGCTTGACCCGCCTCTGGACGAGTACCCCATGCCGGACCATAATTGTACCATGGCCAACGTTGCGTGTATGGGCTATTTGAAGGATGACCTGCTCCCAGTATCGGATGACACCGCGAAAGACCTGGCTGAACGGGGTTTTACAATCTATGAGGTGGATGCGTATGGGGACGTAAAGGGCCCCGTGGATGTCAATTCATCCTATTACAATTTATTCGTCGTATCCAGAGCAGGCTGGGAAAACAGCCGTGTGTTTGGTGAGGCTGTGGCGGACCGGATGAACCATCAAACGGAGCGGGAATTGTCGTTCCGCTGTCAGACACGGGACTGCTATGCCATTTATCAGCTCAACCGCCATGACCCCGACCTGAGATATATTCGGTACGAATCGCTGGAAAGCCTGCAACAGCAAGGCCAGCGGCCCCGGCGGGGCAACTATGAGCTGGTCTACACCGCCCCGCTCCCGGAGGGGACCGGGCTGAACACCCTTTGGACCAAATTCAACACGGACCATCCGGCAGACTACCGGCATCCCAGTATGTCTGTCAGTGACGTGATCGCGGTGAAAAAGAACGGTATTGTAACGTGTTACTATGTGGATCAATTCAGTTTCGCCGTACTGAATGATTTTCTCGACCAGCGCCCGCGTCAGGCCGCTTTGAGCAAACCCTCTATTAAAGAGCAGTTGGCGGCAAAGCCTATTCCCGGCGATCAGCCCACCGCAAAAACGAAAAATCGGGAGGTGAGATAATTGCCCTTTGTCCCTGTCCCCAAAGACCTGACCCGTGTGAAGTCCAAGGTGGCGTTCAACCTGACAAAGCGCCAGCTTATCTGCTTCGGCGGCGGCGCTCTGGCGGGGATTCCCATCTACGTCCTCACCCGAGGCGTTCTCGGCAACGACACGGCGGTGGTGCTGATGATCGGCCTCATGCTGCCCTTCTTTCTTTTTGGTATCTATGAGAAGGACGGCCAGCCCCTGGAAAAGATTCTGGGCCACTTCATCTGGGCCCGGTTCCTGGTCCCCCGGACCCGGCCCTACCGCACCGAAAATATGTACGCCGCACTGGAGCGGCAGAATAAAAATGAAATGGAGGTAAAAGCGGTTGCGAACAAAGCAGCAAAAAACACAGGTAAAAAGCCCGCGTTCCGCAGAAAAGTGGCGCGGAAGCAGTGAGAGCGTCATCCGGCTCACCCCGGAGGCAAAGCTGTCCGGCCCGGACAAGCGGCGGCTGGTATCCGCTGTGAAGAAGGCTAAGCAGGACGGCAGGCTCCCCCATACCGCCCAGCAGACCATCCCCTACCGAGAGATGCGCCGAGACGGGATCTGTGTGGTGACGGACCGCTACTACACCAAGCAGGTCCGTTTCTACGACATCAACTATCAGTTGGCCCAGAATGAGGACAAAAACCGGATCTTTGAGGACTACTGTGACTTCCTCAACTACTTCGATAGCTCCATCCACGTCCAGTTCTCCTTCCTCAACCAGCGGGCCGACCTGGAGGAGTGCCAGCGGTCCATCCAGATCCCGGAACAGATGGACGCCTACAACGGCATCCGGGAGGAATACTCGGATATGCTTCGGGACCAGCTCGCCAAGGGCAACAACGGGCTGACCAAGACCAAGTACATCACCTTCGGGGTGGAGGCGGACAACCTCAAAGCGGCCAAGCCCCGGCTGGAGCGTATCGAGGCGGACATTCTCGCCAATTTCAAGGTGCTGGGGGTCCGGGCCCATTCGCTGACCGGCTATGAGCGGCTGGCGGTGCTTCACCAGATGTTTCACCCCATGGGCGCTCAGAGGTTCCGCTTCGCCTGGGACGCCATCTGGAAAACGGGGCTGTCCAGTAAGGACTTCATCGCCCCAGACAGTTTCACCTTCCAGGATGGCCGGGTGTTCCAGATCGGCAGGACCTACGGCGCGGTGTCCTTCCTGCAAATTCTGGCCCCGGAGCTGACGGACAAGATGCTGAAGGAGTTCCTAGACCTGGAAAACAGCCAGGTGGTGACCCTGCACATCCAGTCCATCGACCAGAACGCCGCCATCAAAAACATCAAGCGGAAGCTCACCGACCTGGACCGCATGAAGATCGAGGAGCAGAAAAAGGCCGTCCGTGCCGGGTACGATATGGAGATCATCCCCAGCGATCTCGCCACCTACGGCACCGAGGCCAGGACGCTGCTGGAGGACCTGCAAAGCCGGAACGAGCGGATGTTCCTGGTGACGGTGCTGGTGCTCAATCTGGCGGATAGGCGGCAGCGGCTGAAAACCGACGTGTTCCAGGCGGCGGGGGTGGCCCAGAAGTATAACTGCGCCCTGCGGCGGCTGGACTGGCAGCAGGAGCAGGGCCTCATGTCCTCCCTCCCCCTGGGCTTAAACCAGATCGACATACAGCGGGGCTTGACCACTTCAAGCACCGCTATTTTTGTGCCCTTCACCACCCAGGAGCTGTTCATGGGCGGCGAGGCGCTGTATTACGGCCTCAACGCCCTGTCCAACAACCTTATCATGGCGGATCGCAAGCAGCTCAAGGCCCCCAACGGTCTGATCCTGGGCACCCCTGGCGGCGGCAAATCCTTCTCCGCCAAGCGGGAAATCGCAAATATCTTTCTCGTCACCCAGGACGATATCGCCATCATCGACCCGGAGGATGAGTATTCACCCCTGGTGCGGCGGCTGGGTGGGCAGGTCATCGACATCTCCCCCACGTCCAATCAGTACGTCAACCCCATGGACCTGAATTTGAACTACTCCGAGGACGACAACCCCCTGTCGCTGAAAAGCGACTTCATCCTCTCCCTCATGGAGCTGATCGTTGGGGGAAAGGCGGGGCTGGAACCCATTGAGAAAACGGTGATCGACCGCTGCGTCCATATGGTCTACCGGGACTATTTGCAGGACCCCCGGCCCGAGAAGATGCCCGTGCTGGGGGACCTTCATCAGCTTTTGTGCCAGCAGCCCGAGCCGGAGGCCCAGCGGCTGGCTACGGCGCTGGAGATCTACGTCACCGGGTCCCTCAACGTGTTCAACCACCGCACCAATGTGAAGATCAACAGCCGGATCGTGTGCTACATCATCAAAAACCTGGGCAAGCAGCTCAAAAAGATCGGGATGCAGGTGGTCCAGGATCAGGTTTGGGGCCGGGTCAGCGAAAACCGGGACGCCCACAAGTCCACCCGGCTCTATATTGATGAAATGCACCTTTTATTGCGGGATGAGCAGACGGCGGCGTACACAGTGGAGATTTGGAAGCGGTTCCGCAAATGGGGCGGTATTCCCACAGGAATTACGCAAAACGTCAAGGATTTGCTGTCCTCTGCCGAAATCGAGAATATTTTCGAGAACTCGGACTTCATCTATATGCTCAATCAAGCCGCCGGGGACCGCCAAATTCTGGCCAAGCAGCTCAATATCTCCCCCCGCCAGCTCAGCTATGTGACCAACAGTGGGCCGGGTGAGGGGCTTTTGTTTTTCGGGAACGTGATTATCCCCTTCGTGGACCACTTCCCCAAGGATACCGAGCTGTATCAACTACTCACCACCCGCCCGGAAGATCTGACGAAAGAGGGGTGATAAATGATGGACCCCTTACAGGGACAGGAGGCAGTCCAGCAGTTCATGAAGCTGCTGGTGGAGAATGGGCGTCGTGGGCAGGCAATGGACCTGTCACAGCTCATGTGGTACATGGACGGCATGAACCGGCAATTTGAGGCGGTTTTGGCGGAGTTGCAAGAGGTCAGGGAGCAGCTTGCCCAGGAAAAAAGGCCGTCTATCCGGGAACACATGGAAAACGCGGCGTCTGTGCTTGAGGAGAAGGCACTGGCCGTTCGGGACAAGCTGACCGGCCTGTGGGAGAAGATCACCCAATGCGCCGCCGACGCCGTGCGCAATTTCAAGGAGATGGGCGTGTCCGCATTGGACGGGGCGGTGTCGGCGCTGGGTGTGAAAAAGGCGCTGGAGGCCGTCCAGGACGGTATCAGCGGTCTGGTGGCGGACACCCGGAAAAGCATTGAAAAGGTTGAGGATATGGGGCACGATCTGCGTAGCGCGGGGGGCCATCTGAAAAATGTCGGGAGGGCTTTGCTGGGTAAGGAGGCCCAGGTGGTGAACGGCGGGCAGGAGGGGCGGTTCCAGTCTGTGGTGCTGGCCCCCATGCGCGCCACCCAGCGGCTGTTGTCCGGTATGAACAACGCCACCCTCGCGGCCATCGGCAGCGCGGAGCACCTGGAGCAGAGGGCGGCGGAGGTCCGCGCCGCCAAAGCGGAGCGGACGGCGGAAAAGCCGGGGAAGCGTCTGACGAAAAGGCTCTCCATTCGCCAAGACCTGGAGGCCAAAAAGCTGGAAGCTGCCGCCCGCGCCGCCGTGCCGGATCGGGAACGTAAGCCCCCGGAGGCGGCGCGATGAGCCGGAACCGCTATCGGGCCAAGTCCAAGCGGGTCCAGAAGCTGGGCCGGGACGGGCTGGTGGAACAGGACAAGGCCACCGGCGAGGAGCGCCGGGTCAGCCAGCGCACGGCGGATATTTCCTTTGGGCCGGACCGCACCCCGGACCAGGGGGTGGCACGGCCCGCCCCGGCCAAGGGGAAGAAGCGCCGCCAGCCTCCACCGTCCCCGGTAGACCGTCCCGGTGGCGAGGTTGAGCCGTCCACCGGCCTGCGGGGGGCGGACGATGTTCCGGCGCAGGCCCCGCCCCCGGTGGAGGACAGCGGCCAGTCTCGGAAACAGCGGCAGCGGCGGCAGGGGCAAAAGCTCCGGCAGAATATGGCCGCTTCCACTGTCTGGGACCAGCCGGGGGAAGGGTATGAGGCTGACGCCGCCCCTGACCTGACCCCGGAGCCGGATCGGGGCCATCTTCATTTTGAGGATGAATCCGCCCCGGATGCAGGGGCAACGGAGAATGGCTTGTCGCCGTCTCCATCCGCTGGCCTGGATCAGAAACAGAGGCAGCGGAAACAGGCGGAGCGGTTTCGTTGTAGTACTGCGCCGCCGGTTCAGACTGACGCACAGAGCGGCGGGCGGCTGAACTTTGAGGAGGAGCAACCCACTTCTGGCACCGCCCCGCCCGCTGGACCGGATCGTCCCCGTCTGCATTTTGAGAACGAGAAGGCCAGTACCCCGGACATGGACGGCGAACCCGCCGCCCCGTCTCCTTCCCGCCGCCAACAACGGCGGTATGAGCGGGCGGAGCGGCGGGTGGAACAGTCCGGACGGCGGTTGGAGCGGGCACAGGCCCAGCTTCCCACAAAACGCCGCGCCCATTTGGAGCAGGAGTATGACGCCAACACCGGGAGAGTCCGCCGCCGTCTGCGGTTCGAGGAGGAGGTTCAGCCCGAGCAGGCAGCTCCATCTCTCCCCGCCCAGGCGGGGCACACGTTGAAAACGGCAGCGGTGATGAAGCTCCACGGCAAATTCCGGGAAGTGGAGCACCAGAATGTGGCGGTGGAGGCGGCGCATAAGGGCGAATTTGCCGCAGAGCGGGCCACAGGCCGGTTCCTGCGTTGGAACAAGCGCCGCCTGCGCTCCAAACCCTTCCGGGCGGCGCGTCGGGCGGAACGCCGACTGGCCCAGGACCGGGCGGAGCTGGCGTGGCAGACCGCCCTCCGGGACCACCCCGAGCTGCGGCGGCAAAACGCCCTTTCCCGGTGGATGCAGAAGCGGAAACTCAGGCGCAAGTACGCCCAGGCCGCGAGGGAGGCCCAGCGAACCGCCCAGCACACCCAGCAGACGGCCACCGCCGTGGGGAAGATCGCCCGCGCAGTGCAGCGGTACGCGGCGGCGCACAAGAGCGCCCTGCTGATCGTGGCAATGCTGGCGCTAGTGATTGCCTTTTTTTCGTCGGGGCTGGCCTCCTGCACCGCCATGCTGTCCGGGGGGCAAGCCTCCTTCCTGTCCGCTACCTGTCTGGCGAATGAGCAGGATATCTGCAATTCTGAACTGTATTTTACAGAATTGGAAACGAATTTGCAACTGGATATCAGCGGCACCGAAACCGCCCATCCCGGCTATGACGAATACCGCTGCAGCGTGGGCGAGATCAGCCACAATCCCTATGAGCTGATGGCCTACCTCGCCACCCTGTACGACCCCTTCACCTTTGAGCAGGTGCGCCCGGAAATCGAACGCCTTTTTGCTGAGAAATACCAGCTCACCCGGACGCCCATCACCGAAACCAAGTACGATGAGAACGACTGCCCCTATGAATGGACAGTGCTGAAAACCACCCTCACCGTGCGCCGGTGGTCGGACCTGATGGCGGAAATCCTCGCCCCAGGGGAGCAGACAGACCGCTATGAATCCTATATGCAGACCCTGGGAGGCCGTCAGGCATTCGCCAATCCCTTTGACTTTTCCTGGCTGGGCCATGTGTCCAGTCCCTACGGCTGGCGGGTCCCCCCCATCAGCGGGGAGAAGAACCTGCACCGGGGTGTGGACATCGCCGCCGCCCAGGGCGCCGCCATCCATGCCGTCCAGGACGGGCGGGTGGTGTCGGCGGGGAACGCTGGCGGCTACGGCCTGTGCGTGGTGATCGAGGACGAAAAAGGCTATCAGTCCCGGTACGCCCACTGTGCCAGCCTGTCCGTCAACGCGGGGCAGGAAGTGAAGCGGGGGGACGTGATCGCCACGGTGGGCAGCACCGGGGACAGCACCGGCCCCCACCTCCATCTGGAGGTCATGCTGAACGGCGAATACCTGAATCCCTATTATTTTGTGGACACGGGCGGTTATACCAGCGCCCTCCCCGGCACACCGGGCGGGCCGGAAATCCCGGACCATCCCGGCGCGGCAATGGGGAGCGACCGCTTCCAGGCCATGCTTGCCGTGGCAGAGCAGTATCTGGGTTATCCCTATGTCTGGGGCGGCACCACCCCCGCCACCTCCTTCGACTGCTCCGGCTATGTGTCCTGGGTCATCAACCACTCCGGCTGGAGCTATGGGCGGCTGGGGGTGATGGGGCTGGAGGATATCTGCACCCCGGTGTCCGCCGCTGATGCCCAGCCCGGTGATTTGATCTTCTTCATCGGCACCTACGACGCACCCTATCCCAACCGGCCCACCCATGTGGGCATCTATGTGGGCGGCGGGCGGATGATCCACTGCGGCGACCCCATTTCCTATGCCAATATCAACACGACCTACTGGCAGAACCACTTCTACGGATTTGGCCGTCTGCCTGAGCCTTAAAATGATTGGAGGAGTGTCATGAAAATTGGTTTATACGATGTGGACGGCCACAACTGGCCAAACCTGTGCCTGATGAAGCTGTCCACATACCACAAAGCCCAGGGAGACGATGTGGAGATGTGGTCCCCCGAAGGCAGCTACGATCTGGTCTACAAGAGCCGGGTATTCACCGACAGCTATTCCAAGGACACCCAGGTGATCCACAACGCCGCCCACGTCATTTGCGGCGGCACGGGCTACGGCCCCGGCCCCGACCTGCCGGACGCGGTGGAGCACACCCGCCCGGACTACAGCTTATATCCGCAGTTTCAAGGCACCGCCCACGGATTTCTGACCCGTGGATGCCCCAGAAACTGCGGATTTTGTATTGTTTCCGGTAAGGAGGGGCGGCGGAGCCGTCAGGTGGCCGACCTGTCCGAGTTCTGGGACGGCCAGCGGGAGATCAAGCTGCTGGACCCCAACCTTCTGGCCTGCCCGGACCACGAAAAGCTGATCTTGCAGTTGGCGGACAGCCGTGCGTGGGTGGACTTCACCCAGGGGCTGGACATCCGGCTCATCACGCCGGACAACGCCGCCCTGCTGAACCGGGTGCGGGTCAAGATGATCCATTTCGCCTGGGACGACCCCAACGTGGATCTGATCCCCTATTTCCGCCGCTTCCTGGAGCTTACTAATATCCACGACTTCCGGCGGCTGCGGGTGTATGTGCTGGTCAACTACAACAGCACCCACGAACAGGATCTGTACCGGGTGGACACCCTTCGCGCCATGGGCTACGACCCCTATGTGATGGTCTATGACCGGCCCAGCGCCCCCCTCGTCACCCTCCAGCTCCAGCGGTGGGTAAACAACAAACGGATATTCCGGGTGGTGCCCAGCTTTGCGGACTATGTGCCCAACAAACGGGGAGGCGCGGCCCATGCGTGACGCTTTTGAGGTAAAACGGGAGCGGATCAGGGCCGACTTGGCCAACGCCCGGGAAAAGGCCAGCCAGTGGCAGGCCCGCGCCCGAGATTTTGAGCGCCAGCTCACCGAACTGGAAAACACGGAGATTCTGCGGCTGGTCCACGGCGTGGCCTCCTCTCCGGAGGAGCTGCGGGGGCTGCTGGACCTGATCCGGGCGGCACAGGAACCGCCCCAGGCAAATTTGAGCGAGCAGAAGGAGGTCTGAAACAATTTGAAGTGCAATTTTCAGCGTATTTTTTGCGCCCTGCTGTGTCTGGTGATGGCGCTGTCCCTGACGGGAACCGCCTTGGCCTATGACGGCAGCGAGGGCGAACAAGCCATTACCATCCGCATCACCCCGCCCAGCGGCTGGGCCGAACAGCGGGCGGAGGTGGAGGTCCGGCTCACCGACAACGCCGGGACCGGCTTTCAGCGTGCCCAGGTCCAGACGGGCGGCGGGGCTTGGCGGGACATCACCGGGGAGCTGGAACAGACGGAGAACCGCTGGTACACGGTGGTGGAGATCACGGAGAACTGCACCGTCTACGTCCGGGTGACGGGCAGGGATGGGACGATCTACGAGAAATCCCAGTTCGTCCGCTGCTTTGACACCACTAACGACTACCAGAATCCGGCCCCCTCCACACCTGGCGGCACCAATGCCGCCGCCACGCCCAGCCCCGCGCCCCAGCCTTCGGCGGGGCTCACCACCCCGCCTGGAGGCCAGGGCACGGTGATCGACAATGTTTCCGGCACCGCCACCGAGAGCGGACGGGAGTTCTTCACCATCGCCACCCCGGATGAGAACGTGTTTTATCTGGTTATCGACCGCCAGCGGAACAGCGAGAACGTGTACTTTCTCAACGCCGTTACGGAGTCCGACCTGATGGCGCTGGCGGAGAAGGACCCGGAGGGGCCGTCCCAGTCCGCCGTGCCCGACCCCGCCCCGGTGTGCTCCTGCACCCAAAAATGCGTCCCCGGTGCGGTGAACGCCGCCTGTCCTGTCTGCGTCCTGTCCTGGCAGGGCTGTGCCGCCACAGCGGAGGCCCCCAGTCAGACAGACCCGGAGCCGGAGAAGCCCCAGGACAGCGGCGGGACCGGGACAGTCATCATCGTGCTTCTGGCGGCGCTGGCAGTGGGGGCCGCTGGCTGGTACATCAAGATCTACAAGCCCAAGCACGATCTGGCCGACGCGGAGGACCTGGATGAGCTGACGGGGGGCGAGGAGGAGCCCACCGTCAATGAGGATGATCTGCCCGCTCCCCTCGCCTATGAGGAACCCGCGCCCCGTTCTTATGAAGACGAGCCCTATGAGCCGGACGCCCCCGAGGACTATGGCGGTGACGGCGACGTATGACACGCTTCACCGACAGCCCCTATGAGGTGTTCATGACCCAGGTGCCCACCGGGAGAAGGGGCGCGCCGCCCCCCTCCCGGCCTCCCGGCCACCCCTGCGCGGGGTGCCCCTATGATAAGGGCGCGCCATGTATCGGGGTATGCCTTCGGAAGCTGGTGAGAAAGCGCTGATGGCACCGCTTCAGTACCAATTCAATAAAAACGATGAGTATTTTATCCCGCCCTACAGCTTGAAAAACCAGGTGTTGGCCCGGTTGTATGCCATTGGGAAGCCCTTTGCCATGCTCATCAATTTTCAAGGCATTTTTGACAGCCGGGAGCGGTTTCGGCTCTTCAAGGAGAACCGGGTGGAAATGCTCTGGCTCAGTCCGAGGGTAAACTACATCGGAGCAGACGGAAAGCGGGGTGGCAAATGGCTGAGATGATCCTTTGCGGCGACGCGCGGGAACAGTTATGCACCCTGGCGGCGGAGAGCGTCCATACTTGTGTGACTTCGCCGCCCTGTTACGGTCTGCGGGATTATGGGACTGCGGGACAGACCGGCGCGGAATCCTCGCCGGAGGAGTATATCGCTAAATTGGTGGACGTGTTTCGGGAAGTGAAGCGCGTTCTCCGCCCGGATGGGACGCTGTGGGTCAACATCGGGGACAGCTACCGGGGCAAAAGCCTGCTCGGGGTCCCCTGGATGTTGGCCTTTGCGCTGCGGGCGGATGGCTGGTATCTGCGGCAGGATATCATCTGGAACAAAACCAGGTGCATTCCGGAAAGCGTTCGGGACCGCTGCACAAAGAGCCATGAATACATTTTCCTGCTGTCCAAGTCTGACCGCTATTATTTCAATGGGCCAGCGATCCGGGAGCCGGTGGCGGAAAGCACCATAGCCCGTATGAAGCAGGATATCGCCCATCAAAAGGGGTCGTTTCGTCAGCCGGGGAAAACAAACGGCCCGCTGAAACCGGGCGGGGACGGGAAAACCCGGAACAAACGGAGCGTGTGGAGCCTGTGTCCGGCGTATTTCAAAGGCGCTCACTGTGCCGCATTCCCGGAAAAGCTGGTTGAGCCGTGCATACTGGCCGGGTGTCCAGAGGGCGGGATGGTGCTGGACCCCTTTGCGGGGAGCGGCACCACCGGCGCTGTCGCCAAACGCCTCGGGCGCAGCTTCACCGGAGTTGAAATCAACCCCGCATACTGCAAGATCGCCGCTGATCGTATTGCGGCAAGTTAAGGAAGGACGTGATACTTATACAATTAGTAATCACCGAAAAGCCGTCCGTGGCCCGAGCCATCGCCCAGGTGCTGGGGGCCTCGGACAAGCGGGACGGCTATTTTGAGGGGAATGGCTGGCTGGTGGGCTGGTGTGTCGGCCATCTGGTGGAGCTGGCCCCTGCCGACGCCTACGACCCCAGGTATTCCAAGTGGACCTACGCCGACCTGCCCATCGTCCCCGGCGAATGGCAGTACCGGGTGCTGCCGGACACCAGGAAGCAGTTTGACCTACTGCGCCAGCTCATGGGCCGGGACGATGTGGACACTGTGGTGTGCGCCACCGACGCGGGCCGGGAGGGGGAGCTGATCTTCCGGCTGGTCTACGACCTGTGCGGCTGTACCAAGCCGGTGAAGCGGCTGTGGATCTCCTCCATGGAGGAGCCCGCCATCCGCAAGGGGTTTGAAAACCTGCTGGACGGTTCCAACTACGACAACCTCTACGCCGCCGCCCTGTGCCGCGCCAAGGCGGATTGGCTGGTGGGCATTAACGGCACCCGGCTGTTTTCCACGCTTTACAAGGGTCAGACGCTGAATGTGGGCCGGGTGCTCACCCCAACGCTGGCCCTGCTGATGGAGCGGGAAGCGGCTATCACCAGCTTCAAAAAGGAGAAATTCTATACGGTGGAGCTGAAGCTGGCGGGGCTGACGGCGGTCAGCGGGCGCGTCAAGTCCAAGACGGAGGCGGAAAAGCTGCGCAAAGCCTGCCTGGGCACGTCCGCCACGGTGAGGCTGCTGGAACGGAAGGAGCGGGCGGAGCATCCCCCGGCCCTCTATGACCTGACCACCCTTCAGCGGGAGGCCAACCGGCTGTTCGGCTACACCGCCCAGGAATCCCTTGATTACCTCCAGTCCCTGTATGAAAAGCGGCTGGCTACCTACCCCCGGACGGACAGCCGGTATCTGACGGAGGACATGGCGGCGGGTCTGCCCGCATTGTGCCGGACCGTGGCGGGGGCGCTGCCCTTCCTGGAGGGCCTGCCCCTGCCGGTGAACGCCGCCCAGGTGACGGACAGCTCCAAAGTGACCGACCACCACGCCGTCATCCCCACGGCGGAGATTGCCGGGGCTGATCTGGTCTCCCTGCCCACCGGGGAACGGAACGTCCTCACCATGCTCGCCGCCCGCCTGCTGTGCGCCGTGGGCGAACCCCATATCTACGCGGAAACCGCTGTCACGCTGGAATGTGGCGGCGGTTCTTTTGCTGCCAAAGGGCGGACGGAGACTGCAATGGGCTGGAAGGAAACGGAGCGGGCGTTTCTCGCTTCAATGAAAAAGACCCCAAAGGGTGCGCCGTCCGCCGCCCTGCCGGAGCTTGCGGAGGGCCAGACGCTGGCGGGCGGCGACGCGGTGTTGAAGTCCGGCACCACCTCTCCCCCGGCACGTTTCAGCGAGGACACTCTGCTCTTGGCCATGGAGCGGGCCAGCGCGGAGGACTTTGCCAAGCTGGAGGACGTGGAACGCAAAGGGCTGGGAACTCCCGCCACCCGCGCCGCCATCATCGAAAAGCTGGTGCGTTCCGGCTACGCGGCGCGGGAGGGCAGGCATCTGGTCCCCACGGAAAAGGGACTGGCCCTGGCCTGGGCTATGCCCGACCAGCTCAAATCCGCCAAACTGACGGCGGAGTGGGAGGAACGGCTGGGGGCTGTGGAACGGGGTGAGCTGGCCCCGGAGGAGTTCATGGCCGGGATCGTGGAGATGCTGCGGGGGCTGGTACGGGGCTACGCCAACGTGTCCGTGGCCTCGTCCGCTCTGTCCCGTTCCGGGCGGACCGTGATGGGCAAGTGCCCCCGGTGCGGTAAGGATGTGGTGGAGGGAAAAAAGAGCTTTTTCTGCGAAGGCTACTACGACACGCCGCCCTGCGGCTTTGCCCTGTGGAAAAACAACCGCTTTTTCGCCAGCAAGCGCAAGGAGCTGACCCGAAAGATCACCGCCGCCCTCCTGCGAGACAGTCGGGCCCATGTGACCAACCTGTTCTCCGAGCGCAAGGGCGTTTTCTATGACGCCACGGTGGTGATGGTAGACGACGGCGGGAAATATGTGCGCTTTGAGCTGGAATTTGACAAGAGGAAGGGAGCGAAATGAAGATGGAAAAAACCAAAAAATTTGATCAATGCCTGAAAAACCTGCTCACCGTCAGCGGGACGGGCCGGGATGAGCTGGCCCGCGCGGTGGGGGTCTCCGTGCCGGTGGTGAACCGCTGGCTCAACGGGGCCAGCGCCCCAGATGTGTATCAGTTCCGGGCCATCGCCAACTACTTCGGGATGCCCTATGGATGGTTCCTGGATGGGGACGATGATTTCCCCGGCGCGGAGGAAGTGGCCGAGAAGCTGGGCCTGTCCCCGGATACGGTGGAAGCCCTGCGGGAGCTGGCCGGTTCTGGGCAAGAGGGGGTGCTGGCGGCGGTGGACGACGCCGTCCACGCCGTCATTGGAGCTGCCTGCGCCGCATATGGCGAGGTGCTGCCTCTTGCAGAGCAGTTCTCCCACATTGCGGAGGAAGCCCTTGCTTTGTATGGGGAGAGTCAGTGATGGATTGGGATGCGGCACAGAAGCGGGAAGCGGAATTCCTTTCCCGCGAGGGCGACGCGGCGGCAGTCTACCGCTTTGACGAGGAAGTGATGACGGATCGTTCTGTGCCTTTGGAGTGGGCGCGTCTTGTAGGGAAAAGTCCTATGGTCAGCGGGTATAACTTGATCGCAGCCGGTCCGATTATGCGGGGTGCGAAAGCCTCCGACATACTGGATGAATACCGGGCCAACGGTTTTGTAGAATACGGTGATATTGTCGCCTTCAAGCAGGGTGGCGTGTTAGAGTGCTGGTATATAGCGCCGATGTTCTATCACCTGTTACCCGGTCTGTTGGAAAATCATTTGAAGTCCGCAGAACTGAGTACAGAGCAGAATGCCAACCAGATTGACGGCATCATCAACAACACCGCGCCCAAATTTAATGAGCTGGCAACCGAGGACGAAGCCCTTTTCCTGGTGGGCGGCACCACGTACCTCCATGTCCAGACCAGCGACAGCGACTATACCCACGACGACTGCTACGCTACCTATGACTACACCCTCTATGACAGAGAAACCATGCGGCAGTTGGACGGCGGACGGATGGAGGTAGTTTCGGATATTCGGGACGATCCCTGGCAGGTCCATTGGCTGGCTGCGCGGAATATTTTGGAGTGCATGACGGATCTGGGCGGCGCTCCTCTGGGGCCTGTGTCCATAGACCTGCTGGAGACCTTACAGGACGCCGCCATGCGGGAGATGGAGGAACGCGCTGCCGCCATCAAAGCACCCAAGCCCTCCTTGCGGGATGATTTGAAGCGGTGCCAGCAGAAGGCGGCAGACCGTGCCCATGGCGGCACCGCCAGCGGACCCCGCCACGGACAGGAGCGGTAACGGTATGAAGCTGAGTAAAATCGAGCAGGAGACCATCATCAATTTCAACGAGGCCGACGGCACCGCCAGCATCTACACCCACAACGAGGCGTTGAAGCGCCAACTGTCGGAACTGTACCGGACCCATCCGGAGCAGGTGCGCCAGACCGACGCCAACCGCTGAGGCGGGCTGTCCTTCGAGCTGCCTAAAAAGTGGCTGAAGGTGTCCCCGCCCCGTGTACTCTCCCCAGCGCAGAGGGCGGTGCTGGACAGGATGAACCAGAAGCGGCGCTGAAATTAATCGGCTAAGTTTACAACAGAACCCGGCATCATCCACAGAGGATCAATGCCGGGTTCTGTTATTATGCGAAAAAAGCAACGCCCTGCCTTTCGACAGGGCGTTACAAACATTTTAATCCCGAACATTTGTAAGCCGCCTATCGGGGAGCGAACACTATTTGCACTCCTGACCATTTATAAGCCGCATATCAGGAAGCGAACACTATTTTGAGGGAAACTAATTCCCAATTCATATTATACCCATGAGCTTGGTGTATGTCAATAATATCCTACACGTTTTGAAGATACCTAACAAATTCACCCCAGCAGATATACGCACGCTTCATCCGATGGACTTTACCCATAGGCAAGACCCGGAGAGGACTGACCCTCCGGGTCCTTTTATTCTATAACAAAGGAGGATTTCATGGCAAATAAACTTCAATATGTATCTGAACTGGCAGACCAGACTGCCCATGACGTGACGCGCAGCACAGCCGAATGGAAACGGTATTTGTCCGTCAGCAGCCGTCTATTCAAATATCCCTTTGACGAACAGCTCCTGATCTACGCCCAGCGGCCCGACGCCACCGCCTGCGCCAGCATGGAGCTGTGGAACAACGCCATGCGGCGGTGGGTGAAGCCCCGCTCCAAGGGCATCGCCCTCATCCGCAAGGACAGGCGGGGTAGGCCCTCCCTGGAATACGTCTTTGACGTGTCGGACACCCGGCCCGTCCGTGGGGCCAAGACGCCCTACCTGTGGGAGATGGGCGAGAACCACCACGCCGCCGTGCTGGAGGCGCTGGAGCGGCGGTACGGCCCCGTAGGGGACGGGGACATTGGAGAACAGCTCATGGAGCTGGCGGCGCGGGCGGTAAACGAGGTCTACCGGGACAGCCTCACCGATCTGTCCTACGATGTGCAAAACAGTCTGCTGGAGGAGTTGGACGACCTCAATCTGGAGGTGCGCTTCCGGGACGTGCTCACCGCCAGCGTCCAGTACGCCGTCCTCACCCGCTGCGGCCTGGACCCCGGCGAGTTCATGGAGGACGGCGATCTGGCGGGAATCACCGAATTCTCCACTCCCAACCTCCTCCACCACCTGGGCAGCGCCGCCAGCGCGGTGTCCAGGGAACTGCTCAATGAGATTGGCAGGGCGGTCAAGACCTGGGACCGGGAGCAGGCGAAAGAAAATAAGAAAAATATGGAAAACCCCCTTGCAATTTCGCGGGAAACCGGGTATACTGAGGATGCAAGAGAATTTAGCACTGTAAAGCGTGAAAGCATCGAAAGGAGCGGTCAAGATGAAGGAACTGGCATACAAGCAGGCGGGCGATTACCTGATCCCGGACCTGATGATGGACGGAGCGGACGAGTTGGAGGAGATGCCCCTGGGCAAGTATGGGATGCTGCGGCAGACCTTCCTGATGGACCATCATCCGGGGACGTACACATCAATGCTGCTGACCGGGCGGCTGGAGCCCCACCTGCGGGAGATCGACAGTCAGGCGCGGGAGCAGGTGGATCGGATGGTGGCCGACTTGAAGAAAACCAACGGCGTGGACGAGGCGATGAAGGCGCGGGATCAGATGGGCTGGGTGCAGGCGGTGAACAGCTTCACGCAGCAGGTGGAGGAGATCGTGCTGACGGAGATTGTCTACCGGTAAATCAAGATGAGGCACAGGCGGCGGGCGAACGGCCCGCCGTTTCTGCGTCTGCGGACAATCCAGAACCACAGACGAAAGGCCCTGACCTCTCCCAATTTCATCTGTTCCCCCCGGTGGAGGAGCAGGTGGAGCGCATTGCCCAGGCCCAGGTGGAGACGGTTCAGCAGCAGACCGTCATCCCTGTTGGGCCGGTGCCGGACGCGGTGGTTGGCCGCGCCCTCACCTGCGGCGGCAACGGCCAGCACAGTATTGAGCGCATTGTGGCGTTTTTCCAGAAAGCTCCCCTGGGTTCCGCCGCCGCGTCTTTCATGAAAAACGAGTTTGGCGAGGGCGGCAAGGGTGTTTCTATCAATGGGCAGGACTACGCTCTTTGGTTCAATGAGGAGGGCTTCCGCATCGCGCCGGGGCGGTCCGCTTTCGGCCCCGGAAGCACGTTAGTCACCTGGGTGAACGCCGCTGCTATGGTGTCCAAGCTCCTGCGGGGTGGGCAGTTTGCCGCCCAGGAGAAAATCGACGGGGCGGCGGACAACGAGTACCGGGAACTGGCGGAGAAGCTGTGGTATCTCCGGCAAAATTTCAGCGACCGGGGCAAGTCGTGGAATTTGCTTCCCACGATTTCACAGCATTTTTTGGGGAAAGGCTTCCCGGATGATACCAAGGAGATCGCCGAGCTGCTGAAAAATCCCGTTTCCAGAGAGGCTATTGAACAGGAATTGGCAGAGTTCGTAAATAAATATGAATACAACTCTGATTTTTTGCGCTTTAGGCCAACCAATGACCCCCAAAATTTACTGGCCGATGTGGTAAACCTGTTCACACCCCGCGAGGAGTTTCGCGCGGTAGAGGGCTTTGCCCCGGCTCGGCCCAGCTTTATCACCGAGGACGAGATCGACCAACTGCTTTTGCGTGGCGGCAGTTATGAGGACAGCAAATTCGGCATTTATTCTTACTTTGTGCAGGGCCATAACGCCCAGGAGTGCGCCAAGTTTTTGCGGGAGGCGTATGGCGAGGGCGGGTTCAGCCACATCGGATACAATGAATCTCACGGCAGCAAGGGGATCAAATTCATCCGCGAGGATGAAATCTCCGGGTTCAAGGGCTACGATACTATTACGCTGAACTGGAACCAGGCGCAGAAGCGCGTCCGGGCGCTGATTGACAGCGGAAAATATCTCAGTGTACTGCAAGAATCCAACCTTTCCTACTATGAAAAAAGCCAGCTCGCCCGGAGGATCTATTGGTTCTATCAAGCTGATCCCAACCGGACAGCGCACGTTGACCCCGACATGGACGCGGCGGTTCGGACGATCCTGGATGTACTGAATGCGGACGGCCCCGAAAAAATGTCCGGGCTGCTTCATGAGATGACCAACATCCTGGCGGCTGTGTCCCCGGACAGTGAAGCCTACCAGCGCATGATCCCTGTTCTGCGGGACGTGGAGGCGTTCCGGCGGGGCGAATACTCCCTGTTCACGCCGCTGTCCGAGTCGGCGTTGGAGGCCGAACGACAAGCGAAGCAGGCGGCGAAGGAGGCCCGGAAGGCCGAACAGGAGGCGCAAAAGGCTGAACAGACGCGCCGCATCCAAGCCCAGAGGGATATCCCGGAGGAGCTGGAGGGCAAGCTGGCCGCTGCCGCCCGCGCCCTGGGAAAGAAGTTGCAGCCCCAGGTGACAGAAGCTGACGATGGGCAGATGTCCTTCGACCTGTTCTCCATGCCTGCCCCGGCACAGGAGGAACCGCCCGCCGCCGAACCCGCCGCACCCCAGGTAGAGGAGGAGAGCTCTCGCGCCCCCTGGTGGGATGAGCTGAATGAGATCAGGCAGGCCCACCCGGACAGCCTCATCCTGTATCAGATGGGAGATTTCTTTGAGCTGTACGGCGAGGACGCCAAGACCGCCGCCGCCCTGCTGGGCCTGACACTCTTTACCCGGCCCATCGGCGGCGTGGGACGCGTGAATATGTGCGGCTTCCCCACCCATGCGCTGGATGAATCTGTGGAAAAACTGCGGGCCAACCATGACGTGACTGTTGTCCCCACTGACAGACAGCCCCACACCATGCGCACCTTTCCTGACGGGGCCGATGATGTCAAGGTTACCGTCACCGTCCCCAACTACAAAGCAACGGTGACTGCGGAGGAGGCCCCTCTACTGGAGCGGCTTATGGCCGACGCGGGGATCATCGCCGCCCGCTTTGTCCATGACAACGGAGATGTCACATTCAGCTTTTCGGCGTCTGACCGGGACGCTGTGGAAAACCTGATCGCAAAATTGAGGGCGGAACTGGCCAAAGCGGTTTCGGCCACATATGCCGCGCCCGCCCCGAAAAAGCCCGGACGGTCCAGGCCGGAGCTGAATTACCGCGCTTTGGCGAAGCTGTTCCCCGAGGTGGTCAGCGGCGAGTACCGCTGTCTGCACCTGGAGGCAGGGGAGAGCATGATGCCCCTGCATCTGGAGTGGACCGGCGCGGACGAGCTTTCGATCAGTCACACCTATATCCACAACGGCGATTTGATGCGCGACCCGGAGATGACCTTCCGGGTGGACCGGGACAAGGGGACGCTGGAACCGCTCACCTTCCAACAGGACGGTTCTATTCAAGTCTATCAGCAGGTCTATCCCGAACCCGGCAGGTGGGTCCCCAAGCTGCGGAGCGATTTGAACCACTTCGCCCAGGGCTGGTTCAGTAACATTGCCCAGCAGAGATACCGCAAGCGGGAGGCTGTTGTGGTGCGGGACGGCGAGGATGTACGCCTGACCTTTGACCAGGACGGCAAGGCGGTGGAACCTGCTGCGGCACCAGCAGAAAATAGTGCTTTAGGCGATAATCCTACCGTCAGGCAGATCTATGAGCACTATGCGCCCATGGTTAAAAATCTGGTGCTGGAGGATGGGATATATCGGAACGCTTGCGCCAACTCTGACCGGGACCTCGCCCGCTTGGAGGGTAACGAGGCGATCAAGCGGGCGGTGCTGGCGATCAATGATACGCTGCTGCTGAAGCAGTATTATGACAATTCCGCTTTCCATGACCGTATCCATCAGGAGATCATCAGCGAAACCTATACCGTGCTGTCCCAGCCCCAGCCGGAACAGGCCGCAGAGAGCGGCAGTCAGACTTACAGCCGTGAGTTCATGTACCGCCGCCTGAGTGTCTTGAAGTCGGACTGCGAATATTTTTTAGGCGCTGGCGGTCGAAATGAGAAGCATTTGTTAGAGGGCGGCAGCGTTGAAAAGCAGATCGCCAAGATGCGTGAATTATATGACACCGTTCCCGAAAAACCGGAATGGCTGACGGCGGAGGACATTGACCGCTACGAACAGCGCATGACTGCCCCGGAGCAGGGCATAGCGTGGGCGGTCAGCCCCGTCACGCTTTACCGGGAGCTGCTGGAAATGACGGACCGGGAGATCAACCGAGGCGGCTGGCTTTATGAGCAGCTTCGGAACCGCACCAATACCTATGACAGCGCAAAAGAGGCCCTTGACAGTGAATTGTATGCCTATGTGAAGCACGTTGCCACCGGCTATCCCGACATGATGGCGGCGTATCACACTCTGCCCAAGTTCCGGGAATGGCTGATCGAGGACCTGATGGAGCGCAACTATCAGGATGTTTCTCTTGACCAGCGGGACGCACCTGACCGGCATTCCAAGGACGTGGATGCCCCGGAGTGGGCGAAGGACGCGCCGCCTACGCCGAAGCCGCAGTATGTAACATGGTCAGCCAAAGGGCCTATAAAGCGGCAGAATCCTGTCCCGGCTGCTCCCGCTGCGGGCCATTCAGAACCGGGACAGGACGGGTCCAATCCCCCAGCACCCCCCGCGCCGGAGGCAGCGTTGAAACCCACCGGGGCGGGTGCGCCGGAGCAGCCGGAAAACGATGCTGCTATCCCTGTGGAGCCCGGCTTTGCGCCTATGGCGGAACAATACTGGGATCTGAAAGCCCAGCACCCGGACAAGCTGGTGGGCGTCCAGGTGGGGGAGTTCATGATGTTCTACGGCAAGGACGCGGAGGAGGCTTCCGCCGCGCTGGGGACCAAAGCGCTGGTGCTGGACCTTCCCGGCCTGGGCCAAACCCCTGCCACCGGGAGTCGGGACGCATGGCAGGCGGTTCTTAAAAAGCTGCTGGAACATGGGCACAGCGTGGTGCTGGCCCGCCCCGACCCGGAGCGCGGCCCGGACGCGCCCTATGAGGTTATCCAGGAAAGCAGCGCCGCCGACTATATCCCCGTCGGCATGGAGCTGATGATGGACGGGCGGCGCATGAAGATCGACAGTGTGGACTATACCAACAACGAGGTCAAGCTGCTGGACCTGGATTTGAAGGGCTGGTTTCCCGTTTTCCGTTCAGCGCCCGTCCCCTATGTGCGGGAATCCGTGGAGAACGCGCTTACCAGCGAGGAGTACATCGCCGCTGAAATGGCGCACCGGCTCAGACAGGAGGAAACGGCAGAGCAGGCCGCTGCCACTAATGCCCCGGATCATGAAGCGGCGGGTGGCCCCGCACAGCCTCCCGAGCCGGAGCCGGAACAGGTGGAAATCGACGGCGGGCAGATCGCACCGCCCGAACCGCCAGCGCCCCGGCCCGCCCAGGAGCGGCACAATTTCCACATCACCGACGATAACCTGGGTGCGGGCGGTGAGAAAACCAAATATCAGTACAATGTGACGGCCATCCGCACCTTGAAGCAGATCGAGGGGGAGGGCCGTCTTGCCACACCCGAGGAGCAGGAGGTTTTGTCCCGCTACGTGGGCTGGGGCGGTATTTCCAAGGCGTTCGACCCCGACGACCCCAAGTGGGCCAAGGAGTACGCCGAGCTGAAGGAGCTGCTGACCCCCGAGGAGTACGCTTCCGCCCGCAGTACGGTGCTCAACGCCCACTACACCAGCCCTACCGTCATCAAAGCCATGTATCAGGCGGTGGAGCGCATGAACTTTCGGCCGGGGACGGTGCTGGAGCCCTCTATGGGCATCGGCAATTTCTTCGGCCTCCTGCCGGAGTCCCTGGCCGGGGCCAAGCTGTATGGCGTGGAGCTGGACAGCCTCACCGGGCGCATCGCCCGCCAGCTTTATCAGAAAGCCGATATCACCGTGGACGGCTTTGAAACAACCGGCCAGCGGGATTTCTACGATCTGGCCGTGGGAAACGTGCCCTTTGGACAGTACCATGTCAACGACCCGGCCTATAACAAGCTGGGTTTCAACATTCACAACTATTTCTTCGCCAAGGCGCTGGATCAGGTGAGACCTGGCGGCATCGTGGCCTTTGTCACCAGCCGTTACACCATGGATGCCAAGGACACCACCGTGCGCAAATATCTGGCGGAGCGGGCCGACCTGCTGGGGGCCATCCGTCTGCCGGAAAACGCCTTCAAAGCCAACGCCGGGACAGAAGTGGTGTCCGATATCATTTTCCTGCAAAAGCGGGACCGGCCCGCCGTAGAGCTTCCCAGTTGGGTTGGGGTGGGCGAGAATGACGATGGATTTAAGATCAACAATTATTTTTTAGAGCACCCGGACATGGTGCTGGGCACCCCCACCTCGGACAGCACCCAGTATGGCAGACAGGACTACACCGTGGCCCCCATCGAGGGGGCAAACCTCTCTGACCAGCTTGCCGGGGCCATTCAGCACCTCTCCCCGCCCGATAGGGAGCTGCTGGAGCTGGACGCGGCGGATGAGCAGACCGGCGAGGCGCTGGAATCCATTCCCGCCGACCCGTCCGTGCGCAATTTCAGTTACACCCTTTATGACGGCAAGCTCTATTTCCGCGAGAATTCCCGCATGACGCCGGTGACGCTGGGCAAGACGCCCATGGAGCGCGTCAAGGGCATGATCGCCATTCGGGACAGCGCCCGGAAGCTCATCGACCTCCAACTGCAAAACGCCGGGGACGATGGAGTCAAGGCGGAACAGGCCAAACTCAACCACTTTTACGACCAATTCACCAAGAAATACGGGCTGCTGAACAGTCTGGGCAATAAGCTGGCCTTTGAGCAGGATTCCGCCTATCCCCTGCTGTGTTCGCTGGAGGTTATCGACGATGAGGGCAAGCTGGAGCGCAAGGCGGATATGTTCACCAAGCGCACCATCCAGAACCGCCGCCCTGTCACCAGCGTGGACACGGCGGTGGAGGCCCTGGCGGTGTCCATCGGGGAGAAGGCCAAGGTGGACCTGGAGTACATGGCCGGTCTCATGGGCGGGCCTGACAAAATCCCGCAGATCGTGGCCGACTTAGAGGGCATCATTTTCAAAGACCCCGCCACCGGCCCCTTCGATTTTGCGGAGGGCGGCGAGAGCTGGTCCCGTGGCTGGCAGGCGGCGGACGAATACCTGTCCGGCGACGTGCGGATGAAGCTGGCCCAGGCCCGCCTCGCGGCGGAGGGCCATCCAGAGTTCGCCGTCAATGTGGAAAAGCTGGAGCAGGTGCAGCCCAAGGACCTGACAGCCTCGGAGATCAGCGTCCGCGTCGGCGCGTCCTGGATCGCCCCCGAATACTACCAGCAGTTCATGTATGAGCTGTGCCAGACCCCGGAACGGCTGCGGGATGATAAGATCAAGCTGATGTACTCCGATTCCTCCGGCGAGTGGCGGGTGCTGAACAAGAGCGCCGACAGCAAGGATAACGTCCGCGTCCACGCCACCTACGGCACCAAGCGGGTCAACGCCTATGAGCTTTTTGAGGCGCTGCTGAACCAGCGGGATGTGCGCGTTTTTGATAAGAAATGGGTGGATGGGCAGGAGGTTCGCGTCCTCAACGAGAAGGAGACCGCCATCGCCCAGCAGAAGCAGGAGGCCATCGGCGAGGCGTTCAAGGACTGGATCTTCAAGGACCCAGAACGCCGGGAGACCCTGTGCCGGAAGTACAATGATAAGTTCAACAACATCCGGCCACGGGAGTACGATGGCTCCCACATCAATTTTGTGGGCATGAACCCGGAGATCAGCCTGCGTACCCACCAGCGTAACGCCGTGGCCCATATCCTCTATGGCAAAAACACCCTGCTGGCCCACTGCGTCGGCGCGGGCAAGACCTATGAGATGGTGGCCGCAGCCATGGAAAGCAAGCGCCTGGGGCTGTGTCAAAAATCCCTATTCGTCGTCCCTAACCACCTGACGGAACAGTGGGGCGGCGATTTTTTGCGCCTTTATCCCGGCGCGAAGGTGCTGGTTGCCACCAAGAAGGACTTTGAACCCGCCCGCCGCAAGAAGTTCTGCGCCCGTATCGCCACCGGCGACTATGACGCGGTTATCATCGGACACAGCCAGTTTGAGAAGATTCCCCTTTCCCCGGAGCGGCAGAAGGCCGTCATTGAGGACCAGATCGACGAGATCATTGAGGCCATTCGGGAGGCCAAGGAGGAGGATGGGGACCGCTTCACCGTAAAGCAGTTGGAAAAGACCAAGAAAAATCTGGAGGCCAGACTGAAACGGCTGACGGAGAGCAAGAAAAAGGACAATGTAGTGACCTTTGAGGAGCTGGGGGTGGATCGCCTGTTTGTGGACGAGGCCCACAGCTTTAAAAATTTGTTCCTTCACACCAAAATGAGCCGTGTGGCGGGTATCGCCCAGACGGACGCCCAGAAATCCAGCGATATGTTTGGTAAATGCCGCTATATGGACGAGATCACCGGCGGGCGCGGCGTGGTATTCGCCACCGGAACCCCGGTCAGCAACTCCATGACCGAGTTATTTACCATGCAGCGGTATTTGCAGCAGGACCTTTTGGACAAGGGATTCACCGACAGCCGGGGACGGCATTACAGCCTGACCCACTTTGATAGCTGGGCCTCCATTTTTGGTGAAACAGTGACGAAGGTAGAGTTGGCCCCGGAGGGGAAATACCGCCCCCGGACGCGCTTTGCCAGATTCTACAATCTGCCGGAGCTGATGGCCATGTTCCGGGAGACCGCCGACATCAAGACCGCCGATCAGCTCCATCTCCCCGTGCCGGAGGTGGAATATCACACAGAAAAGGCCCTGCCCTCAGAGGAACAGAAGCAGTTGGTCCGGGAATTATCTGACCGCGCCGCCGCCGTTCACACGGGACAGGTAAACCCCAAAATCGACAATATGCTGAAGATTACCAGCGATGGGCGCAAGCTGGGCCTCGACCAGAGGCTGATTAACCCGCTTTTTCCCGACAATCCGGGCAGTAAGGTCAATATGTGTGTGGAAAATGTGTTCCGCATTTGGGAGAATGGGCAGGCGGACAAGCTGACCCAGCTCATTTTCTGCGACCTGTCTACCCCAAAGGCCGCTGCCGCCGCTACACGGGACAGAACCGCTATGGCGGCGGGAAACAAGGTGGCGGGCGGGACGGATTTGCACGCCCTGGGCAATCTGCTGGAGGACATCAAGCCGGACGCGCCCTTTTCCGTCTATGAGGACATCCGCAGCAAGCTCATCGCTATGGGCATCCCGGAGCGGGAGATCGCTTTCATCCATGACGCCAATACCGACGCCAAAAAGAAGGAGCTGTTCGCAAAGGTCCGTTCCGGGCGGGTACGGGTACTCATGGGCAGCACTTTCAAAATGGGCGCTGGCATGAACGTGCAGGACCGGCTGATTGCCTTGCACGACCTGGACTGCCCCTGGAGGCCGGGAGATTTGGAGCAGCGCAAGGGCCGCATTGTCCGCCAGGGCAACAAGAATCCCACGGTACACATCTACCGCTATGTCACGGAGGGGACGTTCGATTCCTACCTCTGGCAGACAGTGGAGAACAAGCAGAAATTCATTTCGCAGATTATGACCTCAAAATCCCCGGTGCGCTCCTGCGAGGACGTGGACGAGACCGCCCTCTCCTATGCGGAGATCAAGGCCCTGTGCGCGGGAAATCCGCTGATAAAAGAGAAGATGGACCTGGACATTGACGTGTCCCGCCTGCGTCTGCTGAAATCGGACCACCAGAGCCATCAGTATCGGATGGAGGACGATCTTCTGAAACGGTTCCCTGAGAAAATCAAGGAAAACGAGGGCTTTATCGCGGGGCTGGAGGCCGACATGAAAACGCTGGCGGAGCATCCCCATCCGATGGTGCCTGTGAAACCCGCCGCGCCGCCCCAGGCTGACGGGGAACAGCCGGACGCACCTGCCGCCGATGCACCCGCCGCACCCGCTGCGGAGACCGCCGCTGTGGAGGTCAAGCAGGGGTTTGCCGGTATGAAGATCGGAGACCAGACCTTCACAGACAAAATCGAGGCGGGCAAGGCCCTGATCGCGGAAATCCGCAAGGGCATCAAGCCGGGGGAGCCTGTCGAGATCGGAACTTATCGCGGCTTTTCTATGGCTTTGTCTGTGGAGGACTTCGGGCGCACCATCGTCCTGACCCTCAAAGGCCAGATGAGCCACCGGGCCGAATTGGGGGATGATGTTTTGGGTAATCTTCTCCGCATCGACCATGCTTTGAATAAAATGCCGGACCGGGTAACGGCGCTGCACTCCCAGCTTGACAATCTCCACCAGCAGATGAAAGAGATTCAAGGCGAGATCGGCAAGCCCTTCCCCCAGGAGGCAGAGCTTCAGCAGAAAAGTGAGCGGCTGGCAGAACTGAACGCGCAGTTGGGGATAGAGGATGGGCCTGCCCCGGTTGGGGAGCGGCTGCTGGCCAAGGATGCCCGCCCCTCGGTGCTGGAGGGGCTGAAACGGCCTGTGCCGCCCAAACAGAAAACGGACAAGCCGAAAGACTACCGCCAGGAGCGGTAACAGGGAAAGTCAGGCGGGGTGATCTCCGCCTGACTTTGCTCCTTTTCGTTATACCACAACAAATCTAATATAGAATGGAGAAATCAACATGAACAAAGCGCCCATTTACCCATACCCCGTCACTTACGCACGGGAAAACGGGGAGTTAGAGCAGTATCGGGCATCGTTCAAAACGCTTGCCGAGTGCAAGTGTGCCATTGACGATGCCATCTTTGATAATTGGGATGGGATGAATTTTGCCAAGGATTCTGCCAAACGTGTTCTAAAACAGTTTGGTCCAGAGCGGGTGACATTCATTCTGGCCTATACACTCCGGGAGATGAATATTGATAACCGATTCTCCGGCCACAACGCAAGCTGGGCCAGCACTGTTCCGCTGTATGGAATCGCCAGTGGCCGGGGGAGTTGTACTCTGGAAAGCCACCCTGCCAAGGTGGACCTGTTCATTGATCTGGTGCGGAAGGACCTCCAGGAGCTGGCACAGCAAAAGTCTGCTTCGCGTCAGAAATCTTCTGCAAAGCCCAAAAAGGAGGCGGTCAAGATGGATAAGACCCCGATTTACAAGGAATCTTTCGAGTACGCATATAATCATGGCGAGGAAGAACAGCACCGTGCCTCCAACCATGCCAATATCGCCTGCAAAAAGGCGATTGAAACGGCCATCGCCAGCCACTACCATGACAACCGCCTTGATACACAGGCGGCGGTGCAGGAGGTGGTGAAGCAGTTTGGCTATGAGCGGATGTTCTATGTGCTGGCCAACACGGTGCAGACCCAAGGGACGGATGGGCGCGTCTCCCAAGCCAACAAGAAGTGGGCGCAGACTATCCCCATCGTTTTTGAAAGAGGAAAACGGGACACTTCCTACCTTATCACACAAACTCACCCTGGTCTTTTGGATATGTTCGTGAGCAGCGCACGGCATGAACATCTGTTGAGACAGCCCCTCAAAGCGGCGGACATCAAGGCGGAGGCTGCTTATATCCTGGAACGATTCCAAGCCGCCCAGGAGCCAAACAGTCCCAACGGGACCCATTACATGGTCCAGGTCTCCCCCGACTTCCTGGCAAGGGCTGGAACTAAGGACACGGACCGCCTTATGGCGATGCTGCCCTTCCAGACACTTTCTCTCTCCGGGCTGGAGGGCCGCAAAGGGACGTTTGCGCTGATCTCCAAGGATGAGGACCGCTTTCAAAAGCTGATCCTGCGCAGACCCTCGGTGCGGAAGAAGTTGCAGGAGCAGCCCGCCGCCGATGCGCCCAAGCCGCCCGCCAAGGGCAGGAACAAGACCCAGGAGCGGTAGGCATGGCAAATTTAGAGCGGGAGGTACAGTTGAAATTCCGCGTCACGCCGGAGGAACGGGCGCTGATTGAGCAGAAGATGGCCCAGCTCGGCACCAGCAACATGGCGGCATACCTCCGAAAAATGGCGATTGACGGCTTTGTGATAAATCTGGAACTGCCAGAGCTGCGGGAGATGGTCTCTCTGCTGCGCCGGTCCAGCAATAACCTCAATCAGCTTACGCGCCGGGTCCATGAGACGGGCCGGTTCTATGGCGCTGATCTGGACGAGCTGCGGCAAAGCTATGACAGCCTGTGGGATGCGACGCAGAAAATTTTATCCTCGTTGGCGAAGCTCCAATGACAAATGGACAGCCGGGAACTGTTCTGGCTGTCCATTACTAATCTATATCTTCCA
>OFFJ01000580.1_pt1 | contig 30250 bp, 32 predicted proteins | sample 1521261 | NCBI WGS metagenome assembly OFFJ01 (sample SAMEA3504122, study PRJEB24116) | mouse gut metagenome | biome: mouse gut; feature: mouse-associated habitat; material: faeces | place: Denmark | collected 2011 | reverse complement strand
CTTACGTTAATGATAATCAACAATTTCTACATTATAGAAATAATTAGGCGTTTTAACTATAAAACAAATTCTATATTGATTATTAATCGTAATGCTGTATTGTCCCTTTCTATCTCCTTCTAATTTTTCTAAATGATTTGCTGGTGGAATTCTTAAATCATTTATATCATTTGCAGCGTCCATCATCATAAATTTTCTAATAGCTATTTTTTGAATACTTTGGGGTAGTTTTTTTGAAAATTTTTGATTATAAACTTTTTCGGTCTCCTTATCAGCAAAAGTTAGTATCATTTTTTCTCCTCTAATTTTATGCCTTTATTATATCTGTTTTACGTATATATGTAAAGCAGATATATTTAGATTATTTTTTTGTAACTTTAGAGTTTACTCTAATGTTACACTCTCCTCATCCTAAAAAATCAAGAAAAGTGGCGTAACATTAGGATCTAACAGAATTAGAAAGGAAAACATAAAATAGCTTTAATTTTTATACAAAATGATATCAGAAAAACAAAGCTTAGATTTACAACTTACTCGAACAAAAGAAGCTCAATCCTGATAAAAACAGGTATAATAAAAGTGATGCAAAAATTAAGGAGCAAAAACATGGCAAAACATAAAACTGAATCGGCTGAATCTTTTGGTCACTGGCTCCTACAAGTATTTATTTTAGCAATTATAATTATTGGATTATATTTAGTTGTATTTCGATTTTTACTTGCTAATGAAACTATCAGTGGACCATCGATGCAGCCAACTTTTGAAAATAATGACCGAGTTATTGCAGTACGACATTCTAAACTTTCTCGGGGCGATATTGTAATATTAAAAGCCCCAGATGAACCAGGTGCCCTATATATTAAAAGAATTATTGGAGTGCCTGGAGACAGCATTAAATCAAAAAATGATGTAATGTATATTAATGGGAAGCCAATTAAAGAACCATATTTGACTGAGTACAAGAAAAAGCTTTCCAAAGGTCAGCTTTACACTAACAATTTTAGTTTAGAACAACTTTATCATGTAAAACGCGTTCCTAAAAATTGTTACTTTGTAATGGGTGATCATCGCAATGTCTCCAAAGATTCCCGAATGATTGGATTTATCAAGAGACAAGATATTATTGGTGAGGTAAAATTACGGTATTTCCCATTTAATCAAATAAATTGGTACTAATATATTTTAGAAAGTGTGAACAATAGAATGAGTCCTGAAGAATTATCCGATGCAATTATTGAATTTGAAGTTAAGAATAATGTTAATGACACCGCTCTTGCTTTTTCAAGTCATGTTTCCGTTGAAAAACTCCATGCAATGAAAACTGGAGAAGCTAAATATACTGTAGAAGAAGCTGAGCAAGTTTTAGATTATATTCACGCTAACTCTTAAGTTAATTATTCAACAATAGATAAAAGGAATAAGGTTTTGGTAAAAATGATATGAACCCAAAATCTTATTCATTTTTATTATATCCGTGCTTCATGATACTTATTCAGTAGAATAGTATTCACCAAAACTAAAATTATATTTACACCCAGAACTATAAATAAAGTTAAGTAATTACTCGTTAGGTCTGATCTTACATCACTGGCACTCTTACTTAAAGTAGTTAGAAACATCCCATTTTGTAAAAAGCCAGTTAGTGAGATCAAAATAAAATCGTAAGTATTAATCAAAAATATTAATCCAATACAACCTAATAAAACCACGACCAAGAAATAAACTAACTTACTTATTCTTTCGGGAAGAAAATCACTCACTATTTTTCCCGTAAAGTTAATAAGAGTGACAGCAAGATAAATGAATATACCAATTAGAACTATCAAAGCAATGCTAGATAATAAATCCATTACGTGCATCTCTTGCCATAACTTTCCTTCACCGATTGAACCAAAGTTTTTAAAAGTAATCTTCCAAAATTCATTTGTTCCCACTACAGGTATTCCTGAAGCAAGAATCATACCTATTTGCAAAACTGCTAAATAAATACCATTAACAACAGCTGATAAAAGATTTGCAAACAGTAAAGAACTTTCCCTAATTGGAGCTAGTCGCCAAGTTTGAGATGAATATACTTCTTCATTCTTTCTAGTTGAAAGAGCTAAGTAGGCTATATCAAACAATGGCGTGATCATCAGAAAAGCTACTAAGAAATAAGCCTTACTCTCACCCTCAAAAGCTGAATTAAAGAGTGCCCAAAAACCTAAAAGAATTCCAACAATCACTTGTAAAATCGCTAATCGGTGCACCAGGCGTACTTTGCTTTTAGTCAATTCTTTAAATATTGATGAAAAAGTTGCCATATGCTCTTACTTCCCTTCATGGAAGTTCTTCAAAAGCCACACATTGATTGAGCCTAAAATAATATCGATGAGTGCCATCATTACATTACTTTCTGCAAATCCAATTAGGCTATTAGTTGTCTCTCCCCAGCGAACTTGATTTAGTAAACTCCCTAGATTATTTGTTAAAACAATAAAGATAAAAATCAAAATGATCATGATAACGAAACGAATTAACTTACTGTGTTTATCAGGAAGAAAGTCAGTAATAGTTCTACTTGATAGATTAAGCATAGTCACCATACTATAAACTAAGATCGCGAACAATAAAAAGGCTAAAAATGCACTTAGTATTTCTCCAATTGGAAATGAATCAGAAAATTTTTGCCAAAAATCACCCGCATGAATTTCTTTAGAAAGGGCACGGTTAATTTCCCAAATATTAGTTCTAACATCTTTGCTTAAAAATGCTGGTAGAAAAGTAATAATTCCCATTCCAATTTGAATTAATACCAAGTAAAGCCCATTAACAATAGCAGAAGAGATATTTGCTAAATAAAATTTACTTGATGAAATTGGAACTAAACGCCAAGTCTGAGAGCTATACTCTTTTTCATTTTGCCAAGCAGATAGAACCACATAGGCCATATCAGCTAATGGAGCAAAAGTACATATCATTACAGACCACGCAATAGGTTTATCAGAGTTTGAAAATCCACCGTTAGAAAGAATTCCCCAAAGTGCAAAAATAGATGCAGCCACTAATTGCAACAGAGCTAATAAATAAACACTGCGCCGCTTCTTTTTACCCATTTGATTAAATAGTGCTTTAAAAGTAGTCATCCTTATTCAGCTCCTTCATCTGCATATAAACTTTCATAATACTCTTCAATACTTTTTCCGTGTGCTCTTATATCATCTGCTGAAAGATGACTGGCAATTTTTTTATCTTTTACAATTATTACTTCATCTAAAATTGTTGTAATTTCATTTACAAAGTGGTCAGAAATAATAATCGTACTGTCTGGATTCTTCCACAGTAAGATTGAATTAATGATTCTCTTTCGAGCCATTGGATCAATACCAGAGAATGGTTCATCAAGTAGATACAACTCAGCTTCTCTACTTAAAGTAACAGCAATTTCAAGTTTTTCACGCATTCCTCGTGATAATTGCCCTAACTTCATCTCATTGTTAAGCTTCATGAATGACCGTAATTGCTCGAATTTACTACTATCAAAATCTGAAAATAACTTTTGATAGAATTCTTCTACTTCCCCAATTTTAGTAGAGTCACTCAATCCCTTTAAATTGTCAGTCATAGCAATATTAGCTTTACGGTAAACTTCACTACCATCCCCATTGAGCAGTACTTCACCTTGATAATGCTTAGCAATACCAACAATTACTCTCATTAAAGTTGTCTTACCAGCACCATTTTCACCGAGCAAGGCAATAATCTTACCTGAATCAACATCCAAGTTCACATTATCAAGAATAGTTTTCAAGTTTTTTCGATATGTTAATTCTTTTACTTCAAGTAGTTTATTCATTTTAATCTCCCTTCTTCTCTTCAATAAACTTTTTAAGCTCTTCCAGCGTCTTTTCTGGGGTTAAGCCTAATTGTGCAGTACTTTCTAAAAATTCGCTCATTGTATCCTTAATTAGCTCTCTACGCTTTTGTAAAATCAACCCTGTATCTGTTGTTACAAACGAACCAAGTCCGCGTTTAACTTCTAGAATTCCCTCGGTATTCATTTGATTCAAAGCACGTTGAACTGTATTGACATTTACGGTTAGATCAACAGCTAATTGGCGAACTGAGGGGACTTTTTCTCCCGGCTTAATTTTCCCTAAAGCGATTTGTCGATAAAGATACTTTTCAATTTGAACATAAATTGGAATATTATCTTGAAATTGCAATCTTTACACCTCTTTACTAGTGTATGGTTCATCTATTACACTATTATAATACCAAGATGCCTTTTCAAATACAAGTTATAATTTTGTTTCACGATTTAGAAAATATACTTTTTAATAAAAAAATAGTAGATAAAAATGCTATTATTTCAAGCATTTTATCTACTATTTAGCAGATTAATAGTATCAGTGTAAAACTATTTTTAATTTTTAATTAATTTAAGATCATTGATAAATAAGTATTCTTAGCTATTAAGGTAATCATAGAAAATAGAAAATTTAATCAAAATCACTTAAAAATTGTTTCACTTATTTACTTCTTATTTCTCTCAACGTTTAATTGATTGATCTTACGCAAGACGTCTACTGCTTTCCACATACTCTCGAGTACAGTGTATTCGTAGCGTCCATGCATATTTTCTTCACCAGCAAAAAGATTTGGACAAGGTAGACCCATATAAGTTAATTGAGAACCGTCTGTTCCTCCGCGCACTGGATCTTCATTAACAGTAAGCCCTTCAGCCTTGTAAGCATCCCTAGCTAAATCAACAATCTCCATGTGCTTTTCTAATTCATCAGCCATGTTGTAATATTGATCCCACATTTTAAGCTTAATTCTTTCAGTACCGAACTCGTCATTCATCTTCTTAACGATGTCTTTAACTAGATTCTTTCTCTCTTCAAGACCATCACGTTCAAAGTCACGAATGATGTAGTCCATATGTGCTGAATCGACTGTTCCATCAAAATTCATCAAGTGGAAGAAGCCTTCACGACCTTCAGTATGTTCTGGACGATCATGTTCAGGCAATTGATTATGGAAATCAATCCCAACTTGAATGGCATTAATCATTTGGCCCTTAGCAACAGCTGGGTGTACATTAACACCTTGAATATCTAAGCCAAATTGCGCTGCTGAAAAAGTACCCCAGTCGAGTTTACCTGGTGCTTCACCATCAACAGTATAAGCAAAATCTGCCCCAAATTCTTCAACATCAAAGTGTTCTGCACCAGTTCCAATTTCTTCATCAGGAGTAAATGCCAACTTGATTTCACCGTGCTTTTCTTCGGGATGCTCCATCAAGTATTCTGCAAAAGTCATTAATTCAGAAATACCACACTTATCGTCTCCACCAAGTAAAGTATCACCAGAAGCAGAAATAATAGTTTGGCCCTTATAGTTCTTTAAATGAGGGAAAACTTCTGGGTCTAAATAAAATTCAGTGTCTCCCAATTGGATCTTAGATTCACCATCATAGTTTTCAGTAATTTGCGGTTTAACATCAACCGAATTAAAGTCTGCTGTATCACAGTGAGCTAACAAACCAAAAGTAGGTACTTCATAATCAATATTTGAAGGAATAGTTGCAATTACACATCCACTTTTTTGATTATAGTGAACATCTTTAAGACCTAGTTCTTCTAAGTCTTTCATGATTACATTTTTTTGAAAGTTTTCTTCTCTTTCAGTTGATGGGAAACGATCTGAATGTTCGTCAGAGCGTGAATTCACCTTAACGTATTTTAAAAATCTAGGTAGTAAATTTGGATATTCTGCCATTTTTGTCCTCCTAAAATAAATCTTGAAATGGGTTAGTTGATACCTCTGAAATTACTACAGGTACATTCCAATTATAATCCTGATTCCACTTTTCAAGTCGGTCCCCAACCTTATATTTAAAAATTTTTTCAGTGTAGTGTCCTGGATCAACTACTGTTAAGCCTGAAGAGATCATATCATGACCAACGTGATAGTATACATCTCCGGTTATAAATGCATCAACTCCATCAACTAGAGCTTGACGCCAGAACTTACCGCCATCTCCGCAAATAAAAGCTACAGTTGAGATTAACTTATCATTATCACCAGTAATCAGTCTTGCCATTGGAATTTGCATCTTGTCTTTAACATAATAAGCAAATTCCTTAGCTGTCATTTTCTTATGTAGTTTACCCTTTCTACCAATCGCAATTCCATCAGTATCGAAGGCAAAAGGCTCAACCTCTTCTAAGCCTAATTCTTCAGCTTGCCAATCTGCTGAGCCGTTTTGAGCCTTGTCAGAATTGGTATGAATTGAATATACCGTAATTCCATTAGCAATTAGCTTACCGTACATTGCATTTTGAGGATCAGCAAAATCAAGATTCTTAGCTGGTCTAAACATCACTGGATGGTGGCTAATGATGAGGTCAACACCCTTTTCAATTGCTTCATCTACTACTTGCGGCCGAACGTCTAAGGTAGTCATTACCTTGGTAACATCTGCATCCATTGATCCGATTTGCATCCCAACTGGATCACCTTCAGAAGCAATTTCTTCAGGAAAGTCTTTTTTTAAGCGAGCTACAATATCTGCTACTTTTGTCATTTTAGTACTTCCTCAATCATTTCAATCAAATCATCTATCTGCCTAATTTTAGCTTCATCTTTATTTTTAGCCTTATTTAAATTAGCTTTGAGATTTTCATAATAATTAAGTTGCTTAGTCCATTTTTTAATAAAAACTGGATTTTTTTCTTTTAATAAAAATGGGCCAAATTCTAATTCTTGATCAGATAAATTATGTTTAGACTCAGTTAACTTAGCCTTGATTATTTCATAAATGTGGCCAGCTACTTCGATAATCTTTTCTTCTACTATCTCATACTGATGATCAACGAGCCACTTTCTGACTAAAGGCTCACCTATATTCGCCTCTAAAATTAAAGTAGGATAGATCTTTCCCTCTTGATGAGCAGTTTCTAACAAATTAGTCATGAGCTTTCCACCCATTCCAGCGATTACGACTGTATCAATTTGGTCACTGCTCTTTAAAGTTTCTAATCCAGAGCCTAATCTTGTCTCAATCTTATCTTCTAGGCCTGCTTGTTCAATATCTTGTTTTGCATTATCTAATGGGCCAGCTGCAACGTCACTTGCAATTGCAAAATCTATTTTTCCTTCTTCTACTAATGCAATTGGTAAATATGCGTGATCAGTTCCAATATCTGCTACGCGACTTTGTGGATCAACCATTTTACCAATTTGAGCTAGTCTTTCTTCTAACACACTCTCACCTCTTATTAAAAATTTTAGCATAGATAATCCCAAACTTACTTGAAAAAATTTTTAATCATAAAAAAAGCAATAAAGGCTAAATCAATCCTTTATTGCTAAAAATTCAATTATATTTACTTGTTAATAATGATATCTGATGGCTTAACATCATCACCAAAGTAAGGCTTTAATTCTTGGTTGTAGTCATTAACAAAGAAGCCGTCTTTGTTAAGCTTATTAATGTGCTTATTGGTCCAGTCAAGAAGTGACTTATTGCCCTTCTTAACAGCAGGAGCAATGTATGAATTTGGTCCTAAGTGCTTGATACCAACAGTATACTTAGGATTGTTCTTTACCCAAGCATATAAGTAAGAGTTGTCATCAGCTAAGGCTGCGGCACGACCATTCTTCATTGCGTTAAATTGTTGAGTCTTAGAATCAAATTTCAAGAGATCAACATCTGGTTGCTTACTAGTGAAGTAATTTTCAGCAGTAGTACCCTTAGTTACGATCACCTTTTTACCCTTCAATTGGTTTACATTAGTAATTGGCTTAGACTTAGGTGAAACAACACCAACTGATACTTTCATATATGGCTTAGCAAAATCTACGACTTGCTTTCTTTCTGGAGTAACAGTGAAGTTGGCTAAAACAATATCAGCCTTGTTTGCATTCAAAGTATCAACACGGTTATTAGCGTTTACTTGAACAAACTTAACTTTAACGCCCATTTCTTTAGCTAATTCACGAGCTAAGCGAACATCATATCCAACACGCTTGCCATCTTTATTAACCCAACCATATGGTGGTAAATCGCCAAATACGGCAACCTTCAAAGTGCCACGTTTCTTAATTGCAGCAACTGAGCTAGGGTTGTTGCTGGATGAACTACTGCTTGAATTATTTGAGCAAGCAGTTAAAGTTACAGCTCCAACAGCTAAAATTCCAACAGCAGCAATTAACTTTTTAATAAATTTATGTTTCTTCATTTTCTACTCTCCCTAAAATTCCATACTTTCTAAAAATTCTTCTGCTCTCTTTGTTTTGGGATGCTCAAAGAATTCTTTTCCCGGTGTATCTTCTACAATTGTTCCATTTTCTAAGAATAAGACTTGATCAGCAATTTGCTTTGCAAAGTTCATCTCGTGAGTAACGATGATCATGGTCATATGATCTTCATCGGATAATTGTTTGATTAGTTCCAATACTCCTCTAACCATTTCTGGATCAAGTGAAGCAGTAACTTCATCAAATAACATTAAATCTGGATGAAGAGCTAAGGCACGAATAATTGCAATTCTCTGCTTTTGTCCACCTGATAATTGTCGTGGATATGAATTTGCATACTGCTCTAAATGCACTCTTTTTAATAGAGCTTTTGCTTCTTTTTCAACCTCAGCCTTAGGTCTCTTTTGAACCTTAACTGGACCAAGCAAGATATTTTCCAGTACTGTCATATTTGGGAAAAGATCATAACTCTGAAAAACCATCCCAATTTTTTGGCGAAGTTGCTGCCAATTCTTGGCAGTTGGAATTACTTTCTTTCCTTCAAAAATAATCGTGCCACTCTTAAATTCTTCTAAACCATTTAAGCAGCGAAGTAAGGTACTTTTACCAGATCCAGAAGGTCCAAGTAATGTTAATACATCTCCCTTATTTAGAGAAAAAGAAATATCATGTAATACTTGCTTATTTCCATAAAACTTGTTTAAATCTTCAACTTCTAATATTTTTTCAGCCATACCTTACGCCTCGTTTCTCTTACTCAATCGTTTTGCCCAAAGTGATAAAGGATAATCAACGATGAAGTATAAGAAGAAAATCAATCCATATACCCAAAAAACACCGTTAGGATTAGTTTGATTATTTGCTTCAACGATTTGTTGTCCAACATTGATAACATCCATAACACTGATCATCATCAATAAAGAGGTTGTTTTAATTACTCTTGTAGCTAAATTAATTGTTGCAGGTAATTCTAATTGAAAAGCTTGCGGCAATAAGACATAGATAAATAATTGCCATTTATTCAATCCAAGAGCTAAGCCTGATTCTCGTTGAATTTTTGGTACCGAGATCAACGCTCCACGAACAATATCACTAAACTCAGCTGAAACCCATAAAGCAAATGCAATCACTGCCATAACAGATGCCGGCCAATTCAAGTTAAATTGTCTAGGCAAAATATAATAGAACAAGAATAATAAAACTACGGTTGGCACTATTCTAAAGAATTCTAGATAGATTCTAAAAATCACTTTTACTAAGCGACTTTTCGATGTTCTTAAAACACCAAATAATGCCCCTAGTGCCAAGCCAATTATTAAAGAAAGAACTGCAATCCAAACACTTGTCCAGAGACCACCCAGCAAACGGGTAAAGTTTCTTCCTTCGAATAAAACATTAATCCCCGAATGTCCCATAGCGAACTCTCCTTTCAAGCCAAGTTAATAATAAAGATAATGGAATTAAAATTATTGCATATGCAATTACTAAGACAAATAGATATTCATTTGAATGGTAGTATAAGCCAATCAAATCTAATGCTGTATTAGTTAATTCTGGAATAGCAATTACTGAAAAAATTGATGTTTCCTTGATTAAGAAAATAATATTTGCGGCAATCGCTGGAACACTTAAGGCAAAGCCTTGTGGAAAGACCACATAACGGGCTAATTGCCATTTTGACATTCCGATTGCTTCACCAGATTCAATTTGATTTTTACTAATTCCATCAAATCCACCGGTAAATCCTTCGGCCATATAAGCTCCACCTAAAAATACTAAACCGATTAAACCACAAGTAATAGCGCTCATCTTTAATCCAATTACCGGAAAAGCATAGTATAAGAAGAAAAGCTGGATTAATAACGGTGTATTTCTTGCAAGCTCAACATATGCACTGACGATCTTATCAATTACAGGAACATGAAAATATTGAATCAAACTACAACAGAGCCCAACCACCATCGCTCCAATAATTCCAACAAAGGACATCCAGACTGTTACCTGAAAGCCTTTGACAAATTGTGGCAAACTTTGCTGAATAATTGCCCAACTCATATTTTCCCTTCTTTCCAAAAATAAGTAACTGTTAACATTATAGACCTACTTTAAATCAGTTACAATAGGTAAGTATATTACTTTCTTATATACTAGTATTCATTTTTGTTATAGCAAAAAACCTTGCGGTAATATTGCTATTACCACAAGGTTTTTACTGTTAACTCTTATTCTAATCTAAGAAGTCCTTTAATTGATTTGAACGACTTGGGTGACGTAATTTACGCAAAGCCTTAGCTTCAATCTGTCTGATACGTTCACGAGTTACTCCAAATACTTTACCAACTTCTTCTAGAGTACGAGTACGTCCATCATCAAGACCAAAACGTAAACGTAAAACATTCTCTTCACGATCAGTTAAAGTATCAAGTACTTCTTCAAGTTGTTCTTTTAACAATTCATATGAAGCATGTTGTTCAGGACTAGTTGCATCCTTATCTTCGATAAAGTCACCTAGATGAGAATCATCTTCTTCACCAATTGGTGTTTCAAGAGAAACTGGTTCTTGTGCAATCTTCAAGATTTCACGAACTTTGTCAGTTGGCATATCCATTTCGGCACCAATTTCTTCTGGAGTTGGTTCTCTTCCCAAATCTTGCAAAAGTTGTCTTTGAATTCTGATCAACTTATTAATTGTTTCAACCATGTGAACTGGAATACGAATTGTTCTCGCTTGGTCAGCAATTGCACGAGTAATTGCTTGTCTAATCCACCAAGTTGCATAAGTTGAAAACTTAAATCCTAAACGATAGTCAAATTTGTCAACGGCCTTCATCAAACCCATGTTACCTTCTTGAATTAAGTCTAAGAAGGACATACCACGACCAACATAACGTTTAGCAATAGAAACTACCAAACGTAAGTTAGCTTCAGCCAATTCTTGCTTAGCTTCTTCATCGCCTGATTCAATTCTCTTAGCCAAGGCAATTTCTTGATCAGCATTTAACAGTGAAACACGTCCGATTTCCTTCAAATACATCCGGACTGGATCGTTCATTCTTACGCTTGAAGGTGCTGACATATCTTTTAATTCAGCCTTCTCAACGTCTTTTTGCTTCTTTAAAGCTAATTTTGAAGGTTCACCATTTTCATCAACAATACTAATTCCATTGTCTTCAAATTCTTGAACTAGTTGATCTACCGCTTTTCCTTGAAGATCATATGGCTTAATTAGTTGAGCAGTAAATTCTTTTTCAGTAATTTGTTTGTCTTTTTTAACTTCCTTAACAACTTCCTTGACCTTTTTATCAAGTGTCATTGTTGTTTCTTTGGTAGTCTTACTCTCTGCCATGTAAAAAAGCCCCCTCTAAAACTTCTTTCTTCTTAACGCAATTACTTTTTGCGCTATTTCAAGCTCTAAACTATTATCTTGTTTTCTTTGAGCATCCTTCAATTGATTAAGCAAATCATTTAATTGCTGATCAATCTTACTTTTTTCCAATGCCCGCAATTGATCATCTAATTCACGCTTAGAATAATCTGGGGGCATTGAAATCATCTCCATATTAATAATTATACCTTGAAGTTCTTCAGGAATAAAATCAATGAAGCCAGTAACCTCTGCCTCTTCATGGGTCTGGTGATACTTTAACCAAAATTCTGCTAATTTTGCATAACGTTCATCTGGAAACAAGAATTGCTGACTCAATAAGTAATCCCTTGCTTCATCACTATGTATAAATAGGTAAAGCAAGCGATCAAGAGCAGGATTCCTTGTCTCAAGGTCAGTGCCTGCTTGCTCTTCTTTCGGCTCACTAGGCCGATCTATTGGAAGTGATTTAGGAGCTTGATAAGCTTGCTGATGATTCTTTGCACGCTGTAATTTACGTCTTTCACGCACAAAAGTCACTTTTAATGATTCACGAGTAACTCCAGTCTGGCGTGCTAATTTATCAAGATACAAATCTGCCGCAACTGGATCATTCAGGCCAGCAATCATTTGTACACTAGCCGTAATATATCCTAGCTTCTCTCGATCATTATGTAAATTATATTGATTAGCTAATCTTTCAAGTAGAAAATCCATCGAGCTAAGTGCACCAGCAACCTCTGCTTGATACTTTTCGACTCCATATTTCTTTACATACTCATCTGGATCGAGATTTTCGGGTAAAACAATTATTCCTAAATTGAATCCCTGTACTTGCCCAAATAACTTCGTTGCTCTTTCAGCAGCATGAATGCCGGGCGGATCTCCATCATAGTTAATTAAGACATTGGGAGTGATTCGTCTCAGCATATATACTTGTTCTGTGGTTAAGCTTGTTCCCATCGAAGCAACACCAGACTTAATACCAGCCTTATAAGCAGCAATTACATCCATATATCCTTCGTAAAGAATTAAATGTTTTTCACTTCTTGCCGCTTTTTTTGCTTCAGCAAAGTGAAATAGTAATTTAGATTTATTAAAAATCTTGGTTTCTGGGCTATTCATATATTTAGCAATAGTTTTATCATTACTAATTCGTCGCCCAGAAAATCCTACTGTATAGCCCGACTCATCCCCTAAAGGAAACATTAATCGATCACGAAAACGATCAAATAGTTGTCCATCTTGTGATTCTACAAATAAACCACTTTCTCGCAATTCATCATCTGTATAACCTTCTTGACGAAGATAAGTTAATAAAATTGTATCGTTATTAGGTGCATATCCCACCTTAAAATGCTCTAAGAGGTCACTAGTTAATTCACGTTTTTGAGCATATTCAAGTGCTCTTTCACCAACTTTAGTGGTTAGCAAAATATGCTGGTAAAATTCTGTTGCCTGTCGATACATCTTCTTTAACGGGCTAAGTGGCTTTACCGTTTCGCCGTAGCCTTCTGGCATATGAAGATGGGCCAATTCAGCAACTTTTCTTACACTTTCAGGAAAAGTTAGATGATCCTGATACATTAAGAATTTAAATACGTTTCCGCCTTTACCACATCCAAAGCACTTAAAAAACTGTTTTCCTTCATTAACAGTAAAAGAAGGCGTTTTTTCTTGATGGAAGGGGCAAAGTCCTAAATAATCTTTACCTTTTTTTTCTAAAGAGACATATTGACTTATTACATCCACAATATCGACAGAGTTTCTAACTTCATCGATAAATTGTTCAGGAATACGTCCTGCCATCAATGGATCATCCCAATCAACTATTATTTAATTACTAATTTACTTAAGTCACCCATTCGATCAGCTAAGTTATTAACCTTTAATAATTGAGCCAAACGATTATTCTTTACCTTTTCATCCTTATCAAGAATCATATTACTTTCAAAGTAATTATTAATTACCGGTTGTAATTCTACAAAGCCTTTATAAAGATCGGCAATACTCAAATCAGTATTTTCCTCTAATGCATTTACACCAGCATATAATTCTTCTTCACTAACATCTTGGAAAAGACTTTCATCAATGTCATTAGCATTTCTATATTTTGCTTTCTTCAAAATATTAGTAATTCTAGTCAAACTTTCAACTACTGGCTTAAAGTCAGCATCATCATGGTGCATTTGCAAGGTCTTAGCAGCAGCCAAAATTTGAATTGGATCTTGTTGACTAGATGCAAGAACAGCGTCAATTACATCATAGTCATACTTTTCAACTTGTAATTGTTGCTTTACACGATCACGAATAAAGTCGGCAATTTCATTTTCAGCTTCAGCATCCTTAGGTAGCTTAGCTGCCGTCTTACCTGATAGTAATTGAATCAATTCTGGTAAAACATCTTTAATAGGAAGTGACCAACCTTCGTTCAATAAGATTCTTACAATTCCGTATGCGTTTCTTCTTAATGCATATGGGTCATTAGATGAGGATGGGATCATACCTGCACCGAAGAAGGAGATGATTGTATCAAGTTTATCTGCAATTGAAAGTAATGAACCAACAGTAGTACTTGGTAATTCACCTTCAGCACTAGTTGGCATATAGCTTTCTTTAATTGCTACACTAACATTTTCATCTTCACCAATTAAGCGTGCATAGTGCATTCCCATGACACCTTGTAATTCAGCAAATTCACCAACCATTGAAGTAACAAGGTCAAATTTGTAGATATCACTAACTCGGTCAAAGTCTTTCATTTCAGTATCTGAAACATTAAACTTCTTACCAAGATAATCACCAATAATTTGAACACGTGCCATATGTTCAGCTACTGAACCAATCTTATCATGGAAAGAAACATTCTTAAGCTTATCAACGAAGTGAGTTAGTGGGTACTTCTTATCTTCATCATAGAAGAATTGAGCATCATCTAAACGAGCAACAAGAACTTTTTCATTACCAGCGATGACATTGTCTAAGTATTCACTATTTCCATTTCTAACTGAAATGAAGTGGTTAATTAATTTGCCGTTTTCATCATAGACTTCAAAATATCTTTGATTATCCTTCATTGAAGTAATTAATACTTCATCAGGGATGTTCAAATATTTTTCATCAAAAGAACCAGCAAATACAGTTGGATACTCCACCAAATTAGTAACTTCTTCAAGTAAGCCCTTGTCAATATTAACTTTCCAGTTATGTTGAGCAACGAGTTCTTGAATTTGGTTAAGAATCATACCCTTACGTTCATCAGCATTAGCAATTACGTATTGACTCTTTAATGCTTCTTCATAATCATCAGCGTTAGCTAATACAACACTGTCACCTAAGAAACGATGCCCTTGAGTTTTACGACCAGCTACTACATCTAGTAACTTAGCTGGCACTACTTCACTGCCAAGTAAAGAAACCATCCAATGAATTGGACGAACAAATTCGAAGTCGTAGCTACCCCAGCGCATCTTAGTTGGGAAGGTCATTGCTTTAACAATATCACTCATTCCCATTAAGATATCAGAAGCTTTTTTACCTTCTTTTTGAACATGAACATAAGCATATTCAGTGCCCTTAAGCTCTTCAAAGTAAATGTCATCAGTAGTCATCCCTTGACCACGGACAAATCCTTGAGCAGCTTTTGTCCAATTGCCGTCTTTATCTTGCGCAATTTTCTTAGCTGGGCCCTTTTTCACTTCATCAATATCTTCTTGTTTTTCAGCTAAATCTTCAACTAAAATCGTTAAACGACGTGGAGTTGAATAAGTCTTAATATCTTTAAAGGATAACCCATTTTCCTTTAAATACTTTTTAGTACGATCAGCTAATTGCTTAACACTTTTAGAAACAACGTGAGCTGGCATTTCTTCAGTGCCAATTTCAAATAAATAATCTTTAGTCATTGTTTTGCCCCGCTTTCTTAGTTTCTTCTTGGTGCTTTAATAATGGGAAGCCACGTTTTTCACGCTCTTCAACAAATCCCTTAGCAGCAAGATGAGCTAAGTTTCTAATTCTTGATAAGTAACCCGCTCTTTCAGTAACTGAAACTGCACCACGTGCATCAAGCAAGTTAAAGGTATGACTACATTTTAAGATGTAATCGTAAGCTGGATGAATTAGATTTTGACTCAACAAGCGCTTAGCAGTAGCTTCGTAAATATCAAAGAATTTAAGTAATTGTTCTTGATCACTTTCTTCAAAAGCATACTTAGAATGTTCATATTCTGGTTGCTTGAAGATATCACGATACTTAACTCCATCGCCCCATTCAAGATCAAAGACTGAGTTTACATCTTGAATGTAAGAAGCAAGACGTTCTACACCATAAGTAATTTCACTCATAGTTGGTTTAACATCAAGTTCCCCAACTACTTGGAAGTAAGTAAATTGAGAAACTTCCATTCCATCAAGCCATACTTCCCAACCAACACCGGCACAACCCATAGATGGGTTTGCCCAGTTATCTTCAACAAATCGAATATCGTGTTCAAGAGGCTCAATACCTAATACTCTTAAACTATCTAAATAGTATTGTTGAATGTCCTTTGGTGCAGGCTTAATAACTACTTGGAATTGGTGGTGTTGGTATAAACGATTAGGGTTATCACCATATCGACCATCGGCAGGTCTTCTTGAAGGTTCAACATAACAAGCTGCCCAAGGTTCTGGTCCAACAGCACGTAAAAACGTATATGGACTCATTGTCCCGGCACCTTTTTGTTCATCATATGAAGGCATAATCATACAACCTTTAGAGGCCCAGAACTGTTCCAATTTAAAAATCATATCCTGGATATTCAGTTTTTCTGACATCTATCTCTCTCCTCACAACATAGGCATAAAAAAAGCCTATGCAAAAATTGCATAGGGACGATTTACTTCGCGGTTCCACCCTAATTCAGGAAAATATTCTTCCTGCCCTTAATTAACAACTTTGACTAAAAGGTGCCTTTTCCCAAATGCACTTCCACCATTCTGCACTCGCTGTATTGGTACTTTTCTATTCCTTTATAGTTGTCAAAATACGTATCTATTCTATCATCTTTTATAAAAAAAGACTAGTAAGAAAACCTCACTAGTCTTTAAACGAATATAAAAAGTCAACAGCTAAAAAAGCGCCAATTCATCAAGAAATTTTTTAGTTTTTAAATTAAGATCCAGATAGTTAACGTACATCCGATCGATCACCTTGCCAGAGTCCTTTTTTAATTGCGGATTAATTTTTATTTTCCCTAAACGATCAATATCAACTAAAGCTAGAGTACGAATCAAGGCTACTACTTTAGGATCTAGATGCATCCTTTGACTGACACTATTAAAGTGATCACTACAAATAATTCCACCTAATTCCATCGAGTAGTCAAACACACCTTGTACTTTACCACAAATTAGACAACGATCTAATTGTGGCGCTACTCCATATGCATTAAGCAACTTCAGTTGTACCATCTGGGTAATAATTGCCGCATCTTCTCCTGAATTTATCTTCAGCAACGCTTTCATAATCAAATCATAAAAACTTCCAATATCTTTATACTCAACAAAAGCATGGTCAAGTAAGTCTAAAACATAACTCGAATACGCATTCTTAGTTAAATCTAAATATAACTGGTCCAGCTGCTTTACATCCTTGAAAGTCCGCAGCGTACTGATTCCTTTCCAATTTGTATTTACAATATACTTTCCATAAGAGAAGTTAAGGGTTGCAGCTCCTAATCTGGACTTTGGTCTCAGTGCTCCTCTTACATCAATTGTAAAAATACCATGATCTTTAGTCATGATCTTGGTTAGAACATCAGCTTCTTTATATTTTTTTCTTTTAAAAATTAATCCTTGAACTTCACAAAGTTCACGTGCCATCTATCTTAATTCCTTAGCGTTGTAGCCAATGGATTTAAGAAAGGCAGGATCAGAACGCCAATTCTTTTGAACCTTAACCCATAGGCGTAAATTAACCTTTTCACCTAATAAAGCTTCAATTTCCTGACGTGCAGCAATTCCAATCTGCTTCAACATTTGACCTTTCTTGCCGATAATAATGCCCTTTTGACCGGGACGCTCAACATAAATTGTAGCCTCAACTTGAAGCTTGCCACCTTCATGATCCCGCATTCGGTCAACTACCACGGCCGTAGCATGCGGAACTTCTTCATGAGTGAGCTTCAAAACCTGCTCGCGAATTAATTCAGCTACAATAAAATATTCTGGACGGTCAGTCAATTGGTCTGCATCATAAAATTGCGGACCTTCTGGCAAATATTTAGCAATTGTTTTAATCAACTCGGAAACATTATTTCCTTGTGAAGCAGAAATTGGAACAATTTCAGCAAAATCGCCTAGATTCTTATATGAATCTATAATAGATAATAACTCATCTGGGTGGACTTTATCAATCTTATTTATCACTAAAAATACAGGCTTTTTAATTTTCTTAAGAAGTTCAGCAATATATTGGTCTCCCTTACCTGCTGGTTCAGGTTCAACCATAAATAAAACCACATCTACTTCATCTAGAGCAGAGTAACTTGACTTATCCATAAAGTCATCTAATTTATTTTTTGGCTTATGAATCCCAGGAGTATCAATAAAAACTATTTGCTCCTGATCATCAGTATAAATACCTGAAATTTTATTTCTAGTGGTTTGTGGTTGTGGTGACATAATTGCCACTTTTTGACCTACTAAATAATTCAAGAGAGTTGATTTACCCACATTAGGTCTACCAATTAAAGCTACAAAACCTGATTTAAAGTCTTTTTTTTCATCCATCATTGTTACATCCTTTTTATTTAAGTTTTAGTGAATTTGCTTTCCATGATTTTCTTGATCAGGATGAAGCGGAAGTCCATATTCACGTAAAACTTTACCTTGGATACCAAACATAATCTTGGCTTCATCATCTTCGATATGATCATAACCATTTAAGTGAAGGTATCCATGAACTAGTGTATAACCAAACTCCCGATTAAATCCAGTTTCATACTCTACACTATGTCTTTTGATAACTTCAGGGCAAAGAAATAAATCCCCAATATCTTCTACAAAATCAGGATCGTCACTAAAAGCACTCATAAAGTCTTCATCTAATCCATCTTCAATTGCAAAAGAGATTACATCAGTTGGACGATCTTTACCGCGGTATTTCTTATTAATTTCATGGATTTTTTTGGAAGAAACAAAGTTAATACTCATTTCTTGAGTATTCTCTTTATGAATCTCTTTTTTTGCTGATAATAATAAGTCGCTAATCCATGGAATCCAATCTTTATCGCTATCTTTTAAGAAATTAACTTCATCATTAAAAGAAATATCTAAATTATTCAACTCTTAGTGTCCCTCTTCTTCATATGCTCTAACAATTTTGGCCACAACGGGATGACGAACAACATCATTAAAAGTAAAGTTAATGAATTTTACTTGCTCAATATTCTGTAAAATATGTTCAGCTTGTAATAATCCACTCTTTGCTTTTCCTGGTAAGTCAATTTGGGTCTGGTCCCCATTGACAACCATTTTAGAATTAAATCCTAATCTTGTTAAAAACATCTTCATTTGTGCCTGTGTTGTATTTTGTGCTTCGTCTAGAATTACAAAAGCATCATCCAAAGTTCTACCACGCATATATGCTAGAGGAGCTACTTCAATAACCCCACGTTCCATTAAACGGTTGGTTGGCTCTACACCTAAAATAGCATATAAAGAATCATAGATTGGTCTTAAATATGGATCAACTTTTTCTTTTAAATCACCTGGAAGAAATCCTAATGATTCGCCTGCTTCTACCGCTGGTCTAGTCAAAATAATCCGGGACACTTCTCCTTTTTTAAAGGCCGCAATCGCCATAACTACGGCTAGAAAAGTCTTTCCTGTACCAGCTGGCCCAATTCCAAAAACGACATCATATTTTTGAATAGCTTCAATATAGCGTTTTTGTCCCATATTCTTAACGCGAACTGGACGACCTTTAGCATCCCTAATTAGAATTTTATTATATAATTCTCCAAAAAATTCTAAAGTTCCCTTATCTGCCATCTTAATTGCGCTAACAACATCAGTTGCAGTAATAGTAACTCCACGGGTAACAACCTTATCCAAAGCAGTAAAAATTTGCATAATTTTCTTAACAATGCTTTCTTCTCCGGTTACTTCGATTTCACTACCAGTATCAGTTACCTGCACATCATAAGATTCTTCAATTAAACGCAAATTTGCATCGTTAATTCCAACTAAATTCATGATTGTTTCTGGTTTAGTTGGTGTAAATGTTGCTTCTATAGTTTGTCCCACTTAAAATCCTCCGTTTAATAAAAGCTATTAGTTAAGCTTTTTACCAACAATTGAAGAAGCTGCTTTACCATCAGCCTTACCCTTAATTTTTGGCATTAAAGCTTGCATAACTTTACCAAAGTCTTTTTTAGAACTTGCTCCAACTTCTTTAATTGTTTCTTCAACAGTTTCTTCAAGTTCTTCCTTAGACATTTGCTTTGGCATGTATTTTTCAATTAATTTCATTTCATTCTTTGTTTGATTAATTAAATCATCTCTGCCAGCCTTAGTAAATTCTTCTAAAGATTCTTTGCGTTGTTTAAGAGCGCTGGACAAAACTGTTAATTCATCATCACTAGTTAGATCATGTCCCACTTTAATTTTATAATTCATTATTGCAGCCTTAAGCGAGCGAATTGTAGTTAAAGCTTCCTTATCTTTGGCTTTCATAGCTGTTTTCATATCTTGCATTAAAGTATCATTTAGTGACATTGTATTTAATTCTCCTCTTTAATCAAAACTTACACAGTCTATTTTAAACTTTTTATATAAGTTATACAATTATTATCTGTTATTATTTATTTTATCTTCTTGTTTCTTGTGCATTTTGCACATTCCAAAATTCTGTTACTTACGCAAAAAAGCTAAAAAAATAGCCGGAACAGAAGATAATCACCTTTTTCAAAAGTTATCTTCTGCCCCGGCAGAATAGAAAACAGCACTTATACTTTATTCTTCTGTGAATACTCCCTCGTCATTCCCATAAGGTGTAACCGCCTTCACGCTGTCCCGGATAACCAATTCTACAGGAAGCTTCGTATCCCACTCCGGCGGTTCCTCCCCCTGAACCATCCTTAACAGATAGTCGACGGCAAGCCGGCCTTTTTTCGTAGGATTCTGATGAACCGTTGTAAGCGCCGGAAGCGACACTCTTGCAATCATTACGTCGTCAAACCCTGTAATGGATAAATCTTCCGGAATCTTCACTCCGCGGTCACGGAAATATGTCATCAGCATAACAGCATAGTAATCCGAACAGCACATAAAAGCAGTATAATTTCTAGACAATGTATACAATTCCTGCATACTGGACTCCCTCTCTATCATATCCGGCCGGATAATGAGCAGGTCCTTCTCCCTTGTCCGGATTCCGTACTCCGCAAAAGCTTTCTGATGCCCGATATAGCGGATATAATCTACTCCTTCCATATTGTCCGCCAAAAAAGCAATTCTCCTGTGTCCTTTGTCCAAAAGATGACGAGTCATCTCATAGCCTCCCCGTTCATCTTCAAGCCCGACGTTCACATAGTTCATAATATCCCTTGGAGCATAGCTGTCTATCAGTACAACCGGCTTCTTATATCTGCTTTTGATCCTTACAAAATCGTCGTGAACAATGCCGATGAGTAACAGCCCGTCTACATTCCACGTCAGGATATTGCGGATAAGTTCCGAGATATCATCGGTAGTATAGATCATCATATAATATCCTCTGGAACGTATCTCTGCCTCGATCGCTCCAAGCATCACACTCATAAAAGGATCCGCCATGACATTGTCATATTTCCCCTTCCGGCTTTTCAATGCAACTCCGATAATCTTTGAAGAATTCTGCGTGAGGCTTCTGGCGCTGTTATTGGGCACGTAATCACATTCCTCCAGAAGCTTCTCCACCTTCTCAACCGTCTTCTGGGAAACCTCGCTTGTCTTCCCGTGTATCACATTAGAAACTGTCGTACTGCTGATTCCAAGCATCTCAGCCATATCTTTAATCGTTACCATTATGCCTGCTCCCTTGGATCATGTGTCTCGATATATTCAATAATCTCTAATATCTCATCACTGCTCATACCTTTTTCTTTTAATTTTCTTATCAGATTAACAACTTCTTTTCCCGTCATCGCTTTCATCTCCCTTTTTAATGAGCTCTTATATCATTTATTTTAATTATAGCAGAAGACTATTTTAGATGTAAAGCCTTTCGTAAATAGATTTAAGCCCCGAACCAAGCCGATACTTCCGCATAATTATAAACTTTTCATCCACACCCGCTTCCGAAAGATAACCAGGCTTGCCGCCAGTCTTACACATTCCTCCAAAGACAATATAAAATATACATATGTTACAGGCATTTTCAAGAAAAATGCAGCAAACACTCCAAGGGGAACCCCGAATATCCATGTCCCTGCCATGTCGATCCGCATAATATACTTCGTCTTCCCCCCGCTTCTTATGATGCCTCCTCCCAATATCATATTCTGAATCTTGACAGGTGCAACGACTGCATATACGATCAGCAGCTTTTTCGTAAGCTCCCTAAGTTCCGTTCCCACATTGTAAAATCTCACATACAGCGGACTTACCATTATCAAGGCCGCCGACAAAAGTAAAGAGCCGGCAAGTCCGCATATCATCATCTGTTTCGATTCGGCATAGGCCTTCTCATATTTTCCTTTTCCAAGGGACTTTCCGACCAAAATGCCTGCCGCCCGGGAAAGACCGCTAGGCGCTCCGATCATAAGCGTCTGTACCGGTATTGTCATCGTCATAGCAGCGCAGGCATCCGTCCCTATATTTCCGTAGATCGCCGTATACACATTCTCGCCCATTCCCCACAGAAATTCACATGCCAGCATCGGACACAAGATACTAAGATACTGTCTTCCATATTCCCCAAAGCAGAATGTCTTCCCGTTTCCTTTTGCAAGGCTTAATTCTGTCTTTGCTCCCCGTTTTCTAATGCAGTCCCTAAAGAAGATCACTACGATCACGCATGAAAGAAGCTGCTATATCACGCTTGATAGCGCCGCTCCTCCCACTCCCAGCTCAGGAAATATCCATTTCCCGAAGATCAGCAGGTAATTCAGCCCGGTATTTAAAAACAGTGCAAAAATGCTTGCATACAGAGGCAGCATAGCTTCTTCCATACACCGTAGCAATGTCGTCACAATAGAACTTACAGCCATAGGGAGAAAAGACACGGATAAAATACCAAGATACCTAACTGCTGTCTTCCTTACTGTCACATCCTTTGTATAAAGCCCCATGACCGTATCCGGACAATCCACGCAGATAATAAGAAAAACCGCCGCCACTGCTGCTGATAACACAAGACTTACGAAGAAACTCCTGCTTACCAGTTTGTCATCCTTTTTTCCCATATACTGAGAAATCATAATTCCGGCCGCCGACGCAACTGACGCAAGGACAATGGAATAGAGTGAAGCAAACTTTCCGCCAAGACCGATTCCAGCAATGCTTTTTCCTCCCAGCTGTCCGATCATCACCTGATCGATTACACTGAAGGAGGATTGAAGCAAAGACTGAAGCGTTACGGGAAGCGCAATTTTAAGTACTTTTTTCCGGAACATGTTTCACACTCCCCCGCTCCACCAGCGTAACAGGCAGCTTCACAATACCGCACTGCTCCCCTTTTTTGAGACTTTTTAATATGTTGATCGCCTTTTTTGCCCGCAGAGACACATCCTGTCTCACAGTGGTAAGGGACGGAATACTATAATTGCAGACAGGGCTGTCATCAAATCCCACCACCGAGATATCCTCTGGCACAAATACACCCTTTCCTCTAAGATAATGAATCAGTTCAACTGCATAAAAGTCCGACATTGCAAAAATTGCCGTATATTCCAGAAGTTCCGGTTCCCTTTCCCGGTAAAGCTTCATACGTTCTTCCCTCTGTACAGATATTTTCATAAAGCTGACAGTCTCTGCTCCCATAGCATCCGAGCAGCCATCCATGCGCTCTGAGTCCATACCTGTAAAGCTGTCCGAAATACATAAAACCTTGCTGTGTCCCATGCTTTTCAAGTATCGTCCTACCTGACAGCCTCCATCATAATTATCAATGGTCACATTGCCGATTCCTTTCAGTTCTTGAAAGAATCCTTCATATACGACCGTCTTCACCATCATAAAAATATCCGGCCACGTCAATTTCCCGGGACAATACGTTTAAAGATGATGATATAAAACCATCCTCCAAGACATGGCCTTCATATTTTTCATGATCATTGATTACTACGCCGATAATTCCAGAGTCATTCTGCGCCAGCAGTATACCCGCCATACTTGGAATATAACCTCTCTTTTCCACAAGCTCCTGCACCCGTTTTATAGTCTCGTCGGAAACCCTTTTTCTCTTTCCATGAAGTACATTTGATACCGTTGCTGTACTTAATCCCAGTTCCTCAGCAATATCCGAAATTCTGACTCGTTCACTTTCCACCGCTGTCATCTCCTCCTGCAAATCATATCCTAAACTTATACGCATCAGTAAATTTATTATAAGTATAAGCACCCACCGGTGATTTTTCAAAGGTTAAACGCGTAACCCGTTCCAAAAATACAGGGTGGTTTTTGCATATATTACACAAATTCCATTGCACTTTCAGAAAAAATAATGTAAATTAAAGTTGTGTTTTTTGAGCGACCAGTTACTTTGGCACCAGCCAGAAAAGAACAAGGAGGTAACATATATGAGACGAACAGCAGGTATTCTGCTCCCTATTACCAGTCTGCCGTCACGGTACGGTATCGGCTGCTTTTCTAAGAGTGCCTATGATTTCATAGACTGGCTTAAGGCGGCAGGGCAGACCTACTGGCAGATTCTGCCCCTCGGCCCTACAAGCTACGGTGATTCCCCCTATCAGTCTTTTTCGACCTTTGCCGGGAACCCTTATTTCATCAGCTTAGACGCTCTCATTGCAGAGGGCGTACTTACCCGCGGGGAATGTGAAGCAGTTGATTTCGGAGATAAAGCAGATGATATTCAATACTCGAAGATTTACAATAACCGCTATCCGTTGCTTCGCAAAGCGTATGAACGCAGCAATATTTCCGCCGATCCGGATTACAAGGCTTTTGCAGCCCAAAATGAATGGTGGCTTTCGGATTACGCTCTGTTTATGGCGGTTAAAAATCAATTTGACGAATCTTCGTGGGATCACTGGCCTCATGATATCCGCCTGCGCAAAGGCCCTGCTTTAAAGGAGTACCGAGAGAAGCTCCATTCCGAAGTCGAATTCCATCAATATATGCAGTTCAAATTTTTTGAACAATGGAATTCTTTAAAAACCTATGCCAACAGGAACGGTATCCGTTTTATCGGCGATATCCCTATCTACGTAGCGATGGACAGTGCAGATACGTGGGCGCATCCGGAACTATTTCAATTAGATGAGAACAACGTACCTCTCGCAGTGGCCGGCTGCCCGCCCGATGGATTCTCCGCAGATGGACAGCTCTGGGGCAATCCGCTTTACCGTTGGGATTACCATCAGGATACAGACTTTGAGTGGTGGATTTTGCGCCTTCGCTATTGTTTCCGCATGTATGATGTACTGCGGATCGATCATTTCCGCGGCTTCGATGAATATTATTCCATTCCTTACAAGGATACGTCCGCCGTTAACGGTCATTGGGAAAAGGGGCCTGGAATCAAGCTGTTCCAGCATATGGAAAAGGTTCTCGGGAGGCAGGAAGTAATCGCGGAGGATTTGGGCTACGTAACTGATTCTGTTCGCCAGCTTGTCCGCGACAGTGGTTTTCCGGGCATGAAAGTCTTAGAATTTGCCTTTGATTCCAGAGATTCCGGTTCCGCCAATGATTACCTTCCCCACAATTACATTGAAAACTGCATCGCCTATACCGGAACCCATGACAACGAAACGGTCACCGGCTGGTTTGACTCTATAACAGAAGCAGAACGGCAATTTGCAAGAGAATACCTGTGCGATCATTACACGCCGGTCGAATCGCTGTACAAATCATTTATTTCCCTTGTGATGAGGAGTAACGCCAAAACCTGCATTATTCCCATGCAAGATTATATGGGTCTTGGCAACCAGTGCCGTACAAACAAACCCTCTACCGTAGGTATTAACTGGAGATGGAGACTGAAAAAAGAAGATTTGTCAGAAGAACTTCACAAAGAAATACGCTCCGTCACAAGACGTTACGGAAGAATGAATCAAAGTATATAATCAAAAACGTCATTGTTACAGCCTTTATAAAAACATTCGGCAGCTATAACAATGACGTTCTTTTAATTTAGAGTATCTTATTTTTCCGGCGAGATAATATATTTTCCGTTGGCGCGGAGTTTGGGACTGCCTAAGATCTCCGCCAGCTTATCAAGACCGCATACCTCATAAACCATACTGCTCACATCCAGACGCCCGGAATCAATCAGGTCGAGCGCCCTCTTCTGTGTATATGGATTAATGTAAGATGCTTTTAATTCCAGCTCCTTTTGAAAGATCTGGAAGGGCTTTACGGAAATGGTCTCATCCGGCTTCGTCAGTCCGAACATCATAACAACCGCCTTATTTCCCGCAATTTCAATCGCCTGCTCAATGGTGGAAGGACGTCCCACACACTCGATGACTGTATTTACCCATGTAATTCCTGCTTCAGCAAGACGGACTTTCACATCCTCATGAATCGGATCAATACAGACATCTGCTCCCAATTGCTTTCCTACCTCTCTCTTATTCTCCACAGGCTCTAACAGCGCAACCTTTGCAGCCCCGGCAAGCTTAGAAAGCTGCAGCATAAGAAGGCCGATCATTCCTCCGCCGATCACTACAACCTGATGTCCTGGATGGATGTTACACAGATCCATTCCATGAAGGCAGCATGCAACAGGCTCTGTCATAGCTCCCTGTTCAAAGGATGTATTCTCACCCAGCCTGTAGACCTGCCGTTCATTGACCGCACAGTATTCCGCAAAGCCGCCGTTCACTGTTGTGCCGTATCCTATCATATGTTCACAGTAATGCGCTACTCCGTTTCTGCAGGGTTCACAGGCACCGCAGTAACAATTCGGATCGATACATACTCTGTCTCCTGCTTTGTACGCTGTTACCTCCTCCCCCACTTCTGCAACAACACCTGAAAACTCGTGTCCTAATATGGTTGGCGGGTTCACCTCTGCCGCTCCCTTATCTCCTTCGTAAATATGTACGTCCGTTCCGCATATGCCGCAGGCTTTTACCCGAATCAGGACATCCTTCGGCCCAACCTTCGGCATTTCATGCTCTTCTACACGCAATTCATGTTTCCCATAAAATACAGCACTTTTCATTTCACTGCCTCCATTTTCTTTTTGTTTATACTTACGTTTATATCTTAGTCGTAAGTTAAGTATATAACTTTTATCAGAAAATGTCCATAGAAAAAGATACAAAAAGATACAAAATACAGAAGTATTTTTAATTGCATTTTAATATCTGTCATATTAAAATGTACTAGTGTATCCTAAACTAATTATCTACGTTTCGTGAAGGATAAGTTTTCAGTCTGCAAAATCACAGGAGAATGCCCTATGGACAAGCAAGGATTAACTACGATCGAGCTAAAGAAGATAAATAAGGGAAAAGTCTACCACTATATCTATAAAGAAAGACTTACTTCCAAGATGCGCATCGTTACAGATCTGCAGATGGGACTTTCTACTGTCAGCCAGAATCTTGCCATCTTAGAACAGGAAGGTCTGATCGAGCGGAATGGATTTTTTGATTCCACCGGAGGCAGGAAAGCACACGCAATTCGGATTGTCCCGGATGTACGCATTTCCATCGGCATAGGAATTCTGAAAGATAGGATTCATCTGGCGTCCGTAGATTTATACGGGAAAGCTGTCTGCATGGACACGGTTTCCTTATCTTACAGTAATACAGAGAGTTACTACCGTAAGGCCGCAGAAAGTATTGAAAGATTTATTGACGGCCAGCATTACAAAAAGGAAAAGATTCTCGGAGTTTCGATTGCTGCACAAGGAATTATATCACCGGACGGTTCCAGTGTGACTTATGGAGCGATCATGGGTAACACAGATATGAAACTGACTGATTTTTCTGCCCGTCTTCCCTATCCATGCCGTCTGGAGCATGATTCCAAAGCCGCAGCATATCTGGAGCACTGGAATCATGAAACGCTTGACAGCGCCATTGTTCTGCTTCTGAACCAGAACTTAGGCGGCGCCATTATAACAAACCATCAGGTGCATCAGGGACTTACTATGCACAGCGGAACTGTTGAACATATATGTGTAAATCCTGACGGAGCTTTATGTTATTGCGGAAACCACGGATGTCTCGAAACCTGTTGTTCTGCAAATGCACTGGAAGCTGCGGCCGGTATGCCTGCCGGGGAATTCTTTCCCCTGCTCAGAGAAGGCAAGAATCCTGAACTGTCCCAGATATGGGACACATACCTTAAGTATCTGGCTTTCGCTATGAGAAATCTGAATATGGTCATTGACAGTCCAATCATCATAAGCGGATATCTCGCTCCTTACCTCATTGAAAAAGATATTGATTTTCTCATAAAAGAGATAAATCAATCTGCTCCTTTCGCTTTCAAAAAAGAGCATATTACCGTAGGGACTCATGGACAATATACCCCTGCTGTCGGAGCCGCGTTATTTTATATTGATCATTTTATACAATCTGTTTAACAGTCAGCCACTCACCATAAATTTCTCAACTTACTGAGATATAAAAGAGATAACAGTCAAGAAAGGAAGAGAAGAATTATGAGAAGAACGAAAAAGCAAATCCTTATGATAATGACGATTGTCATAGCGGTACTCACCATGATGCCGAATACAGCGGAGGCGGCATCAAAGAATCCCCTCACCGTGTCTGTAAACGCAAAGAAACTTGCAGTGAAAAAATCCGCACAGCTTAAGGTAAAGTATGGCAAGAAGAATGTAACGAAGAAGGCGAAGTATAAAACCAGCAGCAAGAAAATCGCAACTGTCAGCAAGTACGGCAAGATTGTAGCAAAGAAGGCCGGGAAAGTCACCATCACAGTAAAGTATAAAAACAAGACGAGGAAGGTAAAACTCACTATTGTAAAGCCGCCTGTAAAAAAGCAGCAAATAACAAGCAGCGTTATAAAAATTCCAGCCGATAAGGGAACTCATGTCCAGATCAGCGATCCCAAAATAGTTGTGAATGCAATGAAGCGGTTAACAGGACCGGAAGCTTTGATCGCATGCGGCAACTATTATAACAGTGTACTTGAAAAAGCAGTTGCAAACGGAGAAAAGTGGGTATATTCCAACAGTAATAAATATGTTCGGCAGGGCGGTACTTTTGAGGAGATGCTCAAAAGGAAAATACGCGGAGGAAACTGCGGCTCCATTGCAAACTGGGCATTCCGTGATATGGGAGTCATCAGTAGTAACCATGGATTCTATGGTGACAGCAGCGGAAAAATCCGGCATTACCATACTGGCAAAAAGACTGTGAAAGAAGAATTTGACAAAAATTGTACAATCATAAAAGGAAATAAGAAATCTTTTGGAACACTTATGAAAGAAGGAAAGATTAAAACAGGGGATGTCATTATCGGGAAAAGCCATACATTTATTTACCGCGGTAACGGAACCGTATTTGCCAGCGGACATGATGCGAAATGGCATAAAGATAAATCTGTCAAAACTGACGATCCTAATAAGGCAGTGTTTGAAACATGGGTAAGGAAATATAAGGGCACCTACGATGAACGGTTCAAGGTTCATTATATAATCAGAATGAAAGACAGTTTTGTTCCAAAGTATTACCGTGATGAGGATGGAAATCTGGTAAAAAATCAATAAGTGTAATGTTACTGTTCATTCTCACACCATTCGCAAAGGCGCTTACAGCGCTATCTCGCTGCTTCGCAGCTGACTTTGTTCATAACCGGTGTTCTCTTCGTCAGCATAAATGGAGAAATCAAAAAGGAACTCGCCATATGGCGAGTTCTTTGTTATAATGTAAAACAAGAAAAATATACAGAATGCAAAATATGGTGATATATTTAGGAGTGTAGCAATTGTGAAAGCAGTTATATTTGATCTTGATAATACATTGGCAAAGATCGGTCAGGGAATGGCACAAAACGATTTGATGCTTTTGCGTCAATTAGAAAAACAGGGTGTTATGACGGCTATTTGTTCGGGTAAGACGGCCGACTATCTGTGCGGCTTTGCAAGACAGACAGGGCTGAAAAGACCTGTTCTGTTAGGAGAAAATGGTGCAATTATCCAAGTAGGTGCAGAACTTCCTCCAAAACAGTTTTACAGCCTGCCATATTCCGAAAAAGCAAAGCATACGATTGCCTTTTTAAGAAATGAATTAAACAGGATTCTTCCACATATATGGTATCAGCCGAATATGGTGGGTTTGACACCATTCCCATCTAAGCCTGAGGAGTTTGATATGATAGCCGAATGTCTGGAGAGCAACAAAGCATATATGGAAGACGTTACGGTTTACCGCCATGTGGACTGCTTTGATATCATGCCGGGGAGTATTGATAAAAGACAGGGTGTAAAATTTATGGGAGAAGTATTAAATG
>OFFJ01000578.1_pt1 | contig 30315 bp, 22 predicted proteins | sample 1521261 | NCBI WGS metagenome assembly OFFJ01 (sample SAMEA3504122, study PRJEB24116) | mouse gut metagenome | biome: mouse gut; feature: mouse-associated habitat; material: faeces | place: Denmark | collected 2011 | reverse complement strand
TTTAGCCTTTAGTGCCGTCGCGCAGCGACTATATTAGGAGAAACATGAAACCACTTTTGCACAGTAAAAAGCCCTTAGGCTTTCTAAACAGATTTTTCACATGGCTGGACGGCGCGCCCCTGTGGCTGGCCGGGTTTCCGCTCATGGCTGTCCTGTTCGCCCCCTACCTCATACTGAAACAAGGCAGCGTATTTCCCGTTCATGACCAGCTGGACGAGACGCTCCTGACCTATGTGCTGAATGCAAGGCATCTGTTTGACTCCGGCACTGTCTTTCCGGAGATCCTGGGCGGCATCGGCAAAAGCGGAATGCAGCCCTCAGCCGTCCTGTTCATCCCTTTATATGCTCTGTTTTCCCCGCTGACCGCCTTTCTGATACAGTATCTGGCCGTCTGTGCCAGCGGCTTCTGGGGTATGTATGGCAGTGTGAAAAAGCTTTCCGGAAGCAGTATCCTTGCCCTGGCCATGGCAGGTGCTTTTTGCATGCTTCCCGTCCAGCCCATATACGGTTTGTCGATAATGGGAGTCCCCCTTCTGCTCTGTGCCTTTCTGCTGCTGTCTGAGAAAAAACATGTAGCGGCGGCCTACAGTATGATTGTTTTTTTCGGGCTTACCACCCATCTCGTCCTGATCGGATATGCAGTGCTGAGCTTCTGGCTTCTGGATATTCTGATCCGCCTCATCCAGAAGCGCCATAATTTTCATGTGTACTGCGGCTTTGGCGCACTGACGGCAGTGTACATCATTGTCAATTACAGGCTTTTCACGGAACTGCTTCTGGGCCGCAGCAACTATGCAAGCCACAGGGATGAACTTGTAAACGCATCTGCGCCTTTCCTGGAGACGGCAAAGGATGTCTTTCTGCACGGTGCCCAGCATGCGGAGCCGCTGCACGATTACCTTATCCTGCCCATCGTAATACTGCTGGCAGGAGAGGGTATATACTGTCTAAGCATGAAGAAAAAAGGTAAACTGGAAACGCAGCTTCAAAAAACATACCTGTTGGCGCTTGGCGGCATGGCAGCGCTGATTGGGATTGCACTGTTTTATGCCTTCTGCAAATCCCGGCCGACAGTGGATTTTAAAAATTCCGTAAATGGTTTTCTGCGTTACTTTCAGGCGGAACGGTTCTACTGGCTGTACCCGTCACTGTGGTATCTGGAATTTGCCCTTGTATTCGCTTTCCTCTGGAAAATGCATAAAACGGCCTTCTGGTACAAAACGGCGGCGCTGGTGCTGGTACTCCTTCCCACCATAAATCTGATCAAAGTAAATTCCAGTTTTTACATGAACGTAAATCAGATCAATAACGGCAGCGGCATCACCGGTTATATATCGTGGGAAAGTTTTTACGCCGAAGATCTGATGGAACAGCTGGAAAACGCTATCGGAAAGGAAATGTCCACTTACCGCATTGCCCACCTGGGAATAAGCCCGGCCCCCGCCCTGATGCACGGCTTCTACACGGCGGACGGGTATTCCAATAATTACCCTTTGGAATATAAGCATCGGTTCAGACAGGTTATCGCAGGCGAGCTTGCCCGAAATGAAGAAGCCTGTGCATATTTCGACTGCTGGGGAAGCAGATGTTATCTGTTCAACAGTGTGACAGGCACCTACTGGATGCTGCAGAAGGGCAGCGGCGTACAATACGAAAATCTGCAATTTGACCTGGAGGCGCTGAAAGGCCTGGGCTGTGAATACATTTTTTCAGGCGGACAAATCACGGATGCAGAAGAGATGGGACTTACCTTTTTGGGCTATTTCGAAACAGAGGACAGTTATTGGGGGATTTGGCTGTATGAGCTGTCTGTCTCGCAAAATGAGCAGGGGAAGCAGGTTTGACGCACGGCCGTCTTGCCGAATAAGCAGGAAAGCTTATTCGCACTGCACGGTTTCCGCAGGCGTTAGGCGGGATTTTCGCGCAAATTGCGCACGAAAACACCTCGCGGTGTCACCTGTGAACAGTAATCCGCAGACAAGCTCCGGAACTGTCATAATAAATCAGCACCTTGATTTTTAGAGCAGAAAACAGTATAATGGAACGAAATAAAGAAAAATCAATACCTCACAGAATTTCTGAACAGGAGGTGAGCCATGAAAAATCCCATTTCCGATATTCCCGATATAGATTCCCTGCAGGAGCTGACAGATGCCATATCCGTCGTCATGATGGTGGGTCTCAGCATCATAACGCCTTCCGGAAAGCTGCTTGTCCGCGACAACCGCTACGGCTGTTTTTATCGTGAAATCTTCAGGGCATCCCCCGCTGCCGATACCGCTTACAGGCAATTTATCTCTGAGTTTTGTGCCAGTAAGGAGCCCGCTTTCAGCATACGTCTCTGTCCTGTGACAGGACTGACAGATGCCCTGATTAATCTCACTCTGGACGAAGTTCCTGTAGCCGCCCTGTTGCTGGAGGGAATCCGCCTGGCGGAGGACAATATCAGTGATGACAGATATCGTGAGATCGCCCGTTCTCTCCGGATAGACGAAAACACTTATCTGAAGGGCGTTCATGAACTGCCTTTGATCAACGCGGAACATTTAAACCATATATTGCACCTGATTTCCCTGGGTTCCAGGCACCTCTACAGGTTAGCCATCGCCAACCTGAGTCTGAAGTCTACTGTCAATTCTCTGGAAGACCAGGAATCTCTGTATCTTCAGGAGAAAAATGTCCTGGAAGAGCTTGCGGAGAGAGACTCCATGACCGGGCTGTACAATCGGAGAAAATTTGAGGAGATTCTTTCCTGCTATTCCCGGCAGAGCGACCGGACTATCTGTATGATATCGGCGGATGCCAATTTCCTGAAACTGACCAATGACATCTTCGGCCACGAAGCGGGTGACATGCTTCTGCAGGCCATTGCCAAAATCATGAGCGACCTGGCCAAAAGTGACTGGCTGGTGGCAAGGTGCGGCGGAGATGAGTTCCGTGTCATACTTCCCGATACCACACTGGAAACCGCCCTTGATTACTGCAGGCGTGTAGCGCGCAACTGCAGTCAGGACAAGAGCCTCACTCTGCCCCTGTCTGTAGCCCTGGGAGCCGCCGAGTGGAACAGTGCGGCCGAAACCCTGCAGGACTGCTTCTCCAGAGCGGATGTAAAAATGTACCAGAACAAGACTGCACTGAAGCATGAGCTGCGTATTCCCAACTATATCATGGAGCGATTGTATGACCGCCAGATTCTGAATAAAGAGGTGGTGGAAAGTACTTCGGGGCTTACCTGTGCATTTGCGCTGTACCTGAAATTTTCTGAGGAGCAGGCCAGGGAAATCAGCCTTGCCTCCCACTATCAGGATATTGGCATGGCCAAGCTGCCTGAAGCCTTCGTCATCCGCGGCCAGTCCAGAACGGAAGAAGAGACCAGCCAGGTTCATATGCATGTGTCCCATAGCTATACCATGGCAAGACAGTTTGATGAGCTCTACAAAATTGCGGATATCATCCATTGCTCCCATGAAAACTGGGACGGCAGCGGCTATCCCAACAATCTGAAAGAAAACGGCATTCCCATTGAATCCAGGCTCATCCGTCTCACCAGCGATTACGTGCGCCGTACCCATCCGACAGTCAGGGGCGGATACCATACAGTGGAAGAAACCATGCAGAAGCTGCGGGAAGAAAGCGGCAGGATTTACGATCCGGAGCTCACTTCTCAATTTCTTCAGTATTTACAGGAACATTCTACATAACAAAGTCAGCTGTATACAATGCGCCAAAAGAGGCAGTCTCCGCTAACCGGAACCGCCTCTTTTTTACCGCCTTCGTCAGGCCTTATTCGCTTTTCTTCAGATCTTTCAATGCGGAAGTAATCTTAATGGGATTGCCGTACCGCAAGGTACCCATGCGGTAAATCTTCGCGCCCAGGATTCCTGTCCCGATGATGGATAATACCAGAATCAGGAATGACACCACGACTTCCCAGGGTGCCACCGTTCCCATGGCAATGCGGGCAAACATGGTACTGTAAGAACTGACCGGCAGAAAAGAGAGAATTTTAATAATTTCTCCGTCCACATTCATCAGCTGGAACAATGAAAAGAAATACACTGCCATGATCACTACCATCAGGCCGGAAACGCTTTTGCTGATATCCTCTGTCTTGCTGACCAACGCTCCCATGGCACCATAGAGGAACCCGTAAAACAGATATCCCCCAAGCCCGAAGAAAGCAAATGCAATCAGGACCTCTCCCGGAACATGCAGAAACATATCCAGCTGACCGCCCCACTGCTCCCTGTTGAACTGATAGGAGAGCAGAACCGCCCCCAACAGCACTCCCATCTGGAAGATTCCCCCGATAGCGCCGGCTATCACCTTTCCGAACAGCAGGCTGTTAGGGGAAGTACTGGTCACAAGCACTTCTATTGCCCGGTTGCTCTTCTCATTGGTGACGGATACCGCGATCATCTGTCCGTAATATACGATGAGCATGAACACGATGATAATCAGCGCGTAGCAATACCAGTAATTACTCTCGGTATCCTTATTCAGCACCATCTCCGTCACCGTGACAGGAACATCATACATGGCTGCGACTTCCTCCAGGTCCCAACCGGAGTTCTCACAATAATCCATGCGGTAGAACTGTTTCATTGCCTGATCAAAAACAGAGGTATTTCTGTCCCTCATTGCCTTATTGAAGACATAATATTCGTACTCTGCCGCCCCTGTCACTACAAAACCGGCTTCCGCTTCCTGTGTCTCCACAGCCGCCCTGACTTCTGCCTCGTCTGCCGCCGCTCTCCACTCACTCTTCGGGAACATCTGCGCCAGAATCTCCGGCCGTACCACACCTGCTTTATCCAGATACAGGAACACGGTCTGCTCCCCTTCTGTTTCGCTCCCCTCCGCTTCACCGTTACCCGCTACCTGTACGCCGGTGAAATCAGACATATCTACGAAACGTGGCAAAAAGAGCAGTGCGGCTCCCAACACCGCCAACAATATTGTCAGCATCATAAAAATCTTATTTGTGAAATATTCCCTTAATTCATAGCGCAATACAATTAAAAATTTTTTCATGCTTCATCACCCACCTTGCTCACAAAAATATCGTTCAGGGACGGTTCATACCGGCCGAAACGCTCCACTTCCACATCAGACCTGACCATCAGCTCCATAAACCGGTTCCTGTCCATGTTTTCTTTCAGCTCCAGTATCAGAAATTCCTTCTTTCTTCCAGAGATGCTCACATACGCATCCCACTCCCGCTCCGTCTTCTCTGCCAGCTGGTCCAAAGTGTAGTTCTCTGCGGCCAGCATCAGACGGTTCCTGCCATAGTCCTTCTTGATCTCTTTCAGTTCCCCTGCCATCACTACCTGGCCATGGTCTATTACGGCAATGTGGTCGCAGAATTCTTCTACATAACTCATCTGGTGGCTGGAGAAGATCACCAGCCTGTTATCCTGAATCAGCTCGCTCACCACATCCTTCAGTATCTGGGAATTCACCGGGTCCAGGCCGCTGAAAGGCTCGTCCAGAATCACAATCTCCGGATTGCACACCAGCGTCGCCGCAAGCTGCACCTTCTGCTGATTTCCCTTGGAAAGCGTCTCAAGCTTCCGGACGGCGTACTCATCCACCTCCAGCCTTTTCAGCCACTTTCCAGCGCTTTCCTTTGCTTCCTTCGCTTTCATTCCCCGCAGGCATGCCAGATAGACCATCTGGTCCAGCACTGTCCTTTTAGGATACAGGCCCCGCTCCTCCGGCAGATAGCCGATCTGATGTTTTGACGGGGCAAATTTCTTTCCATCCAACAGAATTTCCCCGCTGTTTGCGCGAAACACATCCATCAGAATGCGGATCGTGGTCGTCTTGCCCGCACCGTTCCTGCCCAGCAGACCCAATGCCTTTCCGCTCTCCACTGCGAAACTGATGCCGTGGAGCACTTCCTTTTCTCCGAAAGTTTTTCGGATATCTTTTACTTCCAGTTTCATTCTCTTCCTCCTCGCTTATACACCGCATTCTCATCTTTTGTACAGAAAAACTTCCCCATTTCTCACCTTACCCCACACCGCTTCCTCTGTACCCGCGGAAGCACGGTAAGGACAAATCCCTTTTTCTCAGCAACTTTCTTAAACCATTTTCCTGTCCGGTATCTTCTATACGGTAAATACCCCCCCTGCCAGCATTTTTTGTCCGTCTGACAGCTGTTGTTCCAGACGCCTGGTCTCTTCCTGCAGCAACTCCATGCCGTCTCCCGTAATCCGGTAGGTTTTCTTATCGGCTCCGGGCACCGTCACAATGACACCGTCTGCAGTCAGGCGCCCCACCATGGTGTAGAGTGTGCCGGTTCCCAGCGTTATCCTGCCTTTTGTCAGGCTGTTGACATATTGTATGATGGCATATCCATGCCTGGGCTGGATGACTGCCAGAAGCGTATAGTAAATCGTCTCGGTCATGGGTAGGTATTTTTTTCGCAGCGCATCATGCAATTGGCTCGCTCCTTTCTGTCTCCTCTCGATATGTCTTTCATCAACATGTCGAGCATCGACATGTTGAGGTTAGTTATAAGATAGCACGGATTCTCTGCGTTGTCAAGGGGAAATAAAAAACAGAATGAGGCTGTCGGTAAACAACTGCATTCCCACAATATGTATTGTGAACAAATGCCCTTTCCCGACAGCCCCACTTCAAAATACTGCCTTCGCCCGGCATATTTACCGCACGTCGAACAGGCTGCAATCCAGCAATATATACTCGTTAATGAAAGCTTCAGTCGTGTCTCTCATCCGCACTCTCAAAGGTCTCACAAAACCTGGCCGAAAAAGACGGTCCCTCCCCCGCAATATAAAAATGGGAGGTATCCCCGAAAGCCCCCATCCGGAAGGAAGCCTTCCCCTGTCTGCGCTCTTCTGTGACTACCGTAGTCACCGAAGCCGGCGCCGCGCAGGTATGATGCCACAGCACCATGGGCGATACATTCATCAGACGGCTCAGCAGCACACACTCCAACCCGAAATGACAGAAAAATACAATGGTATCCTTATTGGGCCTCTCCGCCTTGTAATATTCGCCGTCCCTGACATATCCATGATTTGCCAGTACCGCATCAAAATTTCGAATAACCGTTTCGTATTCTTTTTCCACGTTTCCTTCGCGCATCACTTCCGTATCTGCCCATCCGTCCCGCCGGAAATAGGCCTGTTCCTTCGTCCAGTCCTCAGGCAGCCAGTCCCAGGCCAGTGTCTTCCTCACCCCAATGGCATCGGGCCTGTTGATCCGGGGCCAGAATTCCTGAAGCCAGTCGCACACAACGGCTTCTCTGTTCATTTTCTTTAAGGTGAGCGACGCAGTATCCTTCGCCCGTCCCAGAGGCGATACATAGAATGCCGCCACATCCAGTTTGGAAATCCTGTCGGCAAGAAGCGCCGCCTCCCGCCAGCCCTTTTCTGTCAGGGAATCCTTCTCGTAATCCGGATCCCCATGCCTTATAATCAGCAGTCGCATATCCTTTTCCTCCGTAACTTCTTTGCTTTTTCGCTTAAAAGCTTTATCTTCCCTTTTTCGGCCCGGCACAATTTCCTTTTTCCTCCCAAAGGCCCGATACCGTATCGCCTTCTCTTTCTCTCACCCGGCAGCATGGCGCTTTACGCAATTCCCCGCTTCCGTTTTACACTGCTTTCGCTACCGCCTGCCACTGCCGCCCCGCCCTACACCGCCACATCCAGAACCATCATCAGCACAAAGCCCACAGCCATTCCCACTGTACCGGCTTTGCCGCCCCCTTCGGTACAGGCTTCCGGAATCAGTTCGTCCGTCACCACATACAGCATCGCTCCTGCCGCAAAAGCCAGAAGATAAGGCAGAACAGGCACCACCTGCTCCGCCAGCAATATGGTGACAAAAGCTCCTGCCGGCTCCACCACACCTGACAAAACACCGTACCAGAATGCCTTCGGCCGGGAAACCCCCACATTCCGAAGCGGCATGGATATGATTGCTCCTTCCGGGAGGTTCTGGATGGCAATCCCCACTGAAAGCAGCATCGCCCCTGCCATGGTAATACCCGTATTTTCCGTCATGGCTCCCGCAAGGGCTACCCCCACTGCCATGCCTTCCGGCAGATTATGAAGCGCTACCGCCAGCACCAGCATGGACACTTTGCGGCTTTCATCTGTTGTTCTATTTTCCGGGGCGTCTTTTTCCAGGGGTGCAATGCCGTCCTGCACTTTATGTTCTCTCCGGGCCAAGGGAACCAGTCTGCCAAGCAGCAGCAGAAAACCCACACCCAGCAAAAAACCGGATGCTGCAGGCAGCCACGCAATCCTCTGCTGTTCCTCTGCCATCTCTATGGCCGGAATCAGAAGAGACCACACCGATGCCGCTATCATAACGCCGGCGGCAAAGCCCAACATCAGGCGCTCCGGCATCCGGTTCATTTTCTTTTTCAGGAAAAGCACCATGGCTGCGCCCAGGGATGTACCCAGAAAGGGGATCATTACAATTGAAACTTCTTCCATATCTGCTCCCATCCGTCCGCTCAGTCAGGCCGGTAATCCCATACGCAGTCCGCCCTTCTTCGCGGTACACATACAATCGTCACAGTCCGCTCTGCCCACAGCGGAAATGTAAAAAACATCGTCCAGGGCAGAACGCGGCGGAAAGCTCGTTCAACGTACCTTCCGCCGCTCTGAATAATAGTATGTGGCTACGCATGTATAAAATGTCAGATTCAGATATAGAATCAGCTTAGAAAATTATAAGCTTTTTTCATGATATACGCAAGACTGACTTTTGAGGAAATGCATTGCAGGACGCACTCATACTTTCACCTTCAGGCAGCGTATTGCGTTCAGCACTGCCAGCACCATGACACCCACATCCGCGAATATGGCTATCCACATATTCGCAATGCCGAAAGCCCCCAGCACCAGGCAGATTGCCTTGACAGCAAGGGCAAATATAATATTTTCATAGACGATGCGGAGGCATTTTCCGGATATCCGCATGGCCAGCGCCAGCTTCATGGGATTGTCGTCCATCAGCACTATGTCAGCCGCCTCGATGGCCGCGTCTGAACCAAGGGCTCCCATAGCCACGCCGATATCCGCCCTGGATAGCACGGGCGCGTCATTGATGCCGTCACCCACAAAAGCCAGTTTCTCCTTATTTCCCTTCTGAGCCAGCAATTTTTCCACTGCGTTTACCTTATCCCCGGGAAGCAGCTCGCTTCTGAACTCATCTACCCCCAACAGTCCGGCTACATGCGCTGCCGTCTTTTTGCCGTCGCCTGTCAGCATGACTGTCTTTTTGACGCCTGCTGCCTTCAATGCCGCGATTGCTTCCGCTGACTGTTCTTTTACCACATCGGAAATAAGGATATATCCGGCATAGGCGCCGTCCACAGCCATGTGGATTACCGTCCCTACTCCCACATTTTCTTCTGGCGTAATTCCCAGACGGCCCATCAGCCTGAAGTTTCCGGCAGCTACAGTATGGTTATTGACCGAAGCGGTCACACCATGCCCTCCGATTTCCTCCACATTACTGACTTTTGCCTTGTCGATTTCCTGTCCGTACGCTTCCTTCAGACTCTTGCTGATGGGGTGGTTGGAGTAGCTTTCCACATAGGCGGCAAGCTCCAACAGGATATTTTCTGCCGCTTTCTGTTCTGTATTGCAGAAGCCCTCACTCGTTATACATTCAGGTTGACAAACATTCTGGAAGGTGCGTATAAATTCAGGAACCGCATGAACCTCCGTCACCTGAAAAACACCTTTCGTCAAAGTACCCGTCTTGTCAAACACCACATATTTTGTCTGTGCCAGCGCCTCCAGGTAATTGGAACCCTTCACCAGGATGCCGCAGGCCGATGCCCCGCCGATGCCCCCGAAAAAGCTTAATGGAATGGATATCACCAACGCACAGGGGCAGCTGATAACCAGGAACGTCAGCGCCCTGATGATCCAGGTACTCCACCCTGCCGGGTTGCCCATCATCAGATTTATCACACAAGGAATGATAGCCAGCGCCAGCGCGCTGTAACAGACCGCCGGTGTATAATACCTGGCAAATTTCGTGATAAAGTTCTCCGTCCGCGCCTTCTTCATGCTGGAATTCTCCACCAGATCCAGAATTTTTGACACGGTTGATTCCCCGAATTCTTTTGTCGTCCGAATCCGCAGAAGACCGGAAATATTCACGCAGCCGCTGATAACCTCCTCCCCCACGCCCACTTCCCTGGGCACGCTCTCCCCGGTGAGTGCGCTGGTGTTCAATGTGGAATTTCCTTCCGTCACCACGCCGTCGATGGGAATCTTCTCTCCCGGCTGCACCAGAATCACGGTACCCGGCTCCACATCGTCCGGGTCCACCTGCTCTACATTACCGGTTTCATCCTCGATATTGGCGTAATCGGGACGGATATCCATCAGCGCACTGATATTCCGGCGGCTCTTCCCCACAGCCACTGCCTGGAACAGTTCACCGATCTGATAAAACAGCATAACCGCCACACCCTCGGCAAATTCACCCTCCATGCCGTTTGCTTCGTTGTATACCCCTAAGAGCATGGCCCCCACAGTGGCAACTGCCATCAGGAAATTCTCGTCAAAAACTTCCCCATGGAGAATGCCCAACGCCGCCTTCCGCAGGATGTCGCAACCGATAATAATGTAGGGAATCAGGTACAGGGCAAATTTCAGGTATCCCTCCACCGGCACAAAAGCAAGCGCAACCATCAATATGGCTGCTACAATGATACGGTATAATACTTTTTTCTGCTTCTTTGTCATATATGCACTCCTTATCTCTTTATGATAGTTGTGATGCTTTCCATCCAGGTACTGTATGGCAAAAGTTCTCACGCATAAACATATGAACCATTGTTCACATGTTTATATTACCACAGTTTCCGAAAATGTCAACATGTGAATTGAATTTTCCCAAAATCCATTTTCCCTGTTTTCAGGCACTTAACAGTGAAATCCGAAGCAATTCCCGTAATTTGTTCAGGCAAAAGGCCGGCTCAGGAACATCTGCGGAAAAGGACTTGGGCCCGAAAAAGGGGACCGCCAAAGCGGTCCCTCACGAAAAACCTGATATAACTCCAGACAAAATATGCGGCTGTCAGTCTAAAAAAATTTCACAGTCATCCTCCACTTTCTTACATGCCTTGCGCACAGCCTGCATGACTTCCTTCTCCTCCGCTCCCTCGGCAAACTCCACCTTCATTTTCTGGGTCATAAAGCTTACTGTCGCTCCCTGGACTCCTTCCACCTTCTTCGCTGCTTCCTCCATTTTCAGAGCACAGTTTGCGCAGTCAACTTCAATCCTGTACGTTTTCTTCATAGTCAGCCTCCTTGTATCCTTTTCAATTTATATTCACGGTCGAAAACATTTGCCAGACAAAATGTATACCAAAGTCACTGTCGTGACAGCACCTTTAAGACCGTCAGCCATATTCCCGCCAGATCAGACTGGTATATTCCGGCGGTCTTGAGTATGGCGTTCATATGAATTATTGTTCATATGTTTATATTACCATAGAATCTGTAATTGTCAATAGGGAACTGAAAATTTCCATCAAAAAGCTTTCCTTTTACATCCAAATGCGAGATAATGCTATAGGAAGCAAATATACTTTTGCATTCGGTTGGATTTTGCGGGAGGGTTGCTGTGAAATTTATAAAGATTTTCGTTTCTTATATGATTAAGTACCTGTTGGGGTTTCTTTTGATCTTTGTGACAAATATCGTGATGTTCTATGTCGCACGAAGCAGTGTCGAAAGCTATATTATTAAGCAGGTCGAAACGCAGATTGAGGATGGAATCCAGACAGTTGAGAATACTGTCGAGAAGATGGATTTGATCGAACAGATGCTTTATCAGAGCAATGATTTTACCAAACTCGTCTACACAGGAAAGAATTTCCCCAAAAAAGATATTACACTGGTGAAAAACAGTAATGACCTGTTGAAACAGATCGGCTATATCACAAATTATACGCCCTATATGTTTTGCGTATTCAAAGATAACGACCTGTTTCTGTCAAATTCACAGTGCAGCATCACTTTCCCTGATTATTACGGCTCCTTTTTATCTGTCCGGTTTTCCGGTGAAGAGGATATGGATGCTTCCGGGTTCAAGGACTATCTTTTTGACCGGAAGAAACAGGGATACCGCTTTCTGAAGGCAGATTTGATAAAATACACCTATGACGGAAAGGAACTGAATCTGAATGATGCGGTTCTCTATCTGGCCGACGGCTCCGCCTCTTATACATCGGAAGCGTATGTATTCTGCTTTGTATTAAGCAAAGAATCCCTGGTTGAAGAAATTTGGTCAGACGGACAGGAAAAGGACTGTTTTCTCCTGATTCGGGACAGGATATCCCAAAAGGAACTGGCCAGTTACGGAGAAGTGCCTGAGTCTGTGATGGACGAAGCGTATGCGGCGGAAACTGAAAAAGGGTACCACATGATGGAGTGCCTGGATAACAGCCTGGGCTGGCGGATTACAGCCGGAATTTCCGTCTCTTATATCAGCAGACAGATGACAGCGGTACAGCGGCTGCTGATGATATACCTTGGCCTCGGCTTTGCTGCAGTAATTGTGCTGACTTTATATTTCAGTCTGGGCAGATATTATTCCTTCCGGAAAATGGTATCTGCTTTCCCGGCGGAAGAAATAGAGCCGGACAGAAAGGCAGGCTTTAACCAGTACAAATACGTATCGGATTATGTGACCAGACTGGATGACAAACGGCAGGCCTACCGACAGCAGCTGGAGGAACTGAAACGGCAGAACCGCGCCATTATATTGGAAAGCATAATGACGAGAGGCATTTCCTCCGAGCAGGAACGGCAGGTATTTGCGGAATATTTCGGCCAGGAACCGGAATTTTACTGCGTGGCAATGGTCAGCATACTGCAGATGCAGGGGGAAATAGCTGAGAATGCAGCCGTGGACATGGTAAATTTTCTGAGCAGAAAAAAGATTGCTGTCCTGGGAAATGTGCACAGCGGTATTGCTGACGAATTGTTCCTGATTGAGCGGTTTTCCTTCCAGGAAGGAAATGTGTCGGACCTGGTGCCTGTCTTTGAAGAGATGGCTGAAGCAGTAAGCACACAATACGGCTGTGTCCTGCATATGGCGATCAGTGCCGTGGGAACAGGGATTTACAATATCAGCAAATGCTATGAACAGGCAAAATGTATTGTCCAGGCTCAGTATATGTGCGAGAACGAAACCATTGTCCAGGCATATGATATCACTGCAAGCTCACTGTATGAAAATGCCGTTACCATAGAATTTATGAACCGTTTGTATACAATGCTGATAAGCGGACAATATAGTAACGCGGAGAAAGAGCTGAACCAGATAGAAGGACGTTACAGCAGAGCCGCTTATCTCTATGAAGCAAATAAGGAGCAGATATTCTACTCCATCAGGAATGTGTTTCACACGGCAATCCTGCATCTGAATGTCCGGGAGGGTGAAGGCCGGCTTCCTTTATACGAAAATACGTTAAAATGTCATGATATGACAGCCGCTTTCAGGCAGAGTGCGGCATGGATATGCAACTATATCGGGCAGCGCAAAAAGAGCAAAAATGAAGTTTTGTATCAGAATATCCGGGAATATATGGAGACACACTATAATGACCCCGGAATGTCAGCATACAGTGTCAGTCAGCATGTGGGAATTGCCGAGAAATATCTGTATCAGTTCTGGAAAGAACAGACAGGAGAAACCTTCGCCGCCTGGCTCCTGCGTCTTCGGATTGACAGGGCAAAACAGTATCTGGAGCAGACGGATTACAGCAACGAACAGATTGCTCTTTTAACCGGATTCGCATCGCTTAATACATTTTACCGTAATTTTCAGAAACTGGCAGGTGTTACTCCTAAGAAATATAAGGAAAACAGACTCAAAAACAAGGAGGAATGACAGTCATTCTGACTTATTGGAAGGGTGAGGGAGAAAATGAGAGTTTTCTTTCTTACCCTTTGTTGTACAATAAAAAGACTGACAGTATGCTTCATGAAAACCTTATGATATGATGCGGGTGTAACGGACAACCTTTCCATGTAAGGCAGGAGGAAAATATGAAAAAAAGAAAAAATATTTTGGCATTGTTGATGACAGGTATAATGAGCATCTCCATAATGCTGACAGGCTGCGGCAACAACGGTCAGAGCAGTCAGGATTCCAAAGAAGGAAGCAGCAGTTCAGAAGAAGCCAATAATTCCGCGGACAGCGGCAGCGGGGAAGAAGACAATACATTAGTCATCGCACTGCAGTCAAACAGCTTTATTACGGATTATGAGGATAACAGGCTGACCGATTATTATGAAGAAAAGCTTGGCATCCGGATTGAGTTTATACTGCTGCCGTCCGACGGTTCGGAGCTACAGACCAAGCTGTCCCTTATGACATCATCCGGAGAAGAACTGCCGGATATTCTGTTGACAGCAGCATTAAAGAGCGAAGCCATTCTGCAGTACGGCCAGGACGATGTATTCCTTCCGGTTCAGGATTATTTAAACAACGCAGATATCATGCCTAATTTTAATGCCATTCCGGATGCAGAAAGAACAGAGATGCTGGATTCCGGAACCATGGCTGACGGTAATATATACAGTTTTGCCAGCAGCCAGGAAAATCCCTGGAATCTGTCGCCGTATCGATACTACATCAATAAAGCATGGCTTGACAGGCTCGGGCTCCCCATACCGACCAGTCTGGAGGAGTTGAAGGAGGTACTGATTGCCTTCCGGGACAAGGACCCAAACGGCAATGGGATTCAGGATGAAATCCCGGTTTACGGTATGCAGTCAGGGACCTATGGACAAAATATCCTGATGGCATTTATGAATTCCTTCATCTTCTGCAATGACCCCGTTTTCTCCCTGAATGAAGCAGGGACAGAGGTTATCCCGGTATGTACGACAGAGAGTTGGAAACAGGGCCTCCTCTGGATGAGTGAGCTGTATCAGGAAGGGCTGATGGCACCCGGTATCTTTACGGATGACAGTACGCAGTTCAAGGCTGTTTTGAATGCGGAACCGAATGTAGTAGGCCTCGTATGCATGGGTTCTTACGGAAACTGGACGGATACCGTCAACAATGTCAATTTCAAAGACATGGAGATGATAGAGCCTTTTACAGGGCCGGAGGGAATCTGCTACACCCCATATACACAATATTTGTCCGACCAGGTTATGTATATCTTCAAAGATTCGGATAAGGTAGATATGGCTATTAAATTTGCGGATGAAAATTATGATCCACACACAGGCCTTATCGCGAGATACGGAACAGAAGAAGAACATTGGACTACTGACCCTGCACAGTTAGACGGCCTGACCAATTCCTATATAGAAGCCGGACTCTATGACGAAGTGACTATGGCTTTGCTGAATAATATCTGGTCTGTCAACAATAATGTAACATGGCACGATTACGCCCCCAGATATATCAGCCTGAAAGATATTTGCACTCTGGCGGATATTACGACAGGAAGAGAGTATGACAGAGAAAATCCCTACAACCTTATGGCAGATAATCTGAAATTTTACAATGACAAGCACCCGGAATACACGTTGCCCGACTTAAAGTACACCGTGGACGAAACGGAAGCCATTCTCGACGCCAAAACAAATATTCCGGTCTATATTGCCAAATCCATGGCCGAGTTTATCACCGGAGCAAGAGATCTGGAGACCGGATGGGAGCAATACCTGAATGAGCTTGACAGCATGGGCCTCCAGGCATGGCTCTCCGCCGCCCAGAGTGCATATGAACGCACCGGACAGTATGCGGAAGCACAAAAGTAAGAGACGGTATTTTGCGATTCAAAGATGGAGCTGCCGCATTAAGACACCGGAATACGGAATATGCGGCAGCCCCGTTTTCAGAAAGGAATATATATGGCAGCAAAACAGGAAAAAAAGAATCATAAACTGGCGAAAAAAATACGTGCCAGATGGCAGATATATCTGCTGCTGCTTTTGCCGGTGGCATATATCGTGGTATTTGCATATGTACCTATGGGAGGTCTGGTTCTTGCCTTCAAGCATTACCGTGTAAAAGACGGTATCTGGGGAAGCGCATGGGTTGGTCTGGAGAATTTCAGTAAATTCTTCCATTCCTATAACTTTGGGACCATCATCAAAAACACACTGACAATTTCGTTCTATTCGTTGATAGCCTCCTTCCCGATTCCCGTTATGTTTGCATTGCTTTTAAATGCCATGCGTGGCAAAAGATACAAGAAAGTCATCCAGACAGTGACATATGTTCCCCATTTTATATCAACCGTTGTCATGGTAGGACTGGTATTTCAGCTTCTGGACAACCGGAGCGGTATTTACGGCAATCTGTATACTCTGTTTACCAGTTCCACGGCTCCAAGCCTGTTAGGAGTGGGGACGAATTTCAAACATATCTATGTGTGGTCCGGAATATGGCAGAATCTGGGGTATAATTCTATTATTTACATCGCCGCTCTTACCAGTGTGGACCAGGCGCTTCATGAAGCGGCCGAGATTGACGGTGCCAGCCGGTGGCAGCGGCTGCTGCATATTGATTTTCCGGCAATCCTGCCCACTACCAGTATCATGCTTATCCTTGCGGTGGGCAGGATTATGAATATCGGATATGAGAAAGCCCTTCTGATGCAGAATAATCTGAACCTGAATTACTCTGAGATTATTTCTACATATGTATATAAGGTAGGTCTGGCCAGCGGAATTAATGACTATTCCCTTTCCACCGCAGTGGGAATGTTCAATGCGGTAATCAATCTGATTTTATTGTTTACGGCAAACTGGGGCAGCAAGAAATTAAGCGGCAGCGGCATTTTTTAGAAAAGAGGAGGCAGTCATGCGAAAATTTAAAAATTACAGTCTGAACGACAAGTTATTTTACGGCATTACAACTGCAGCCCTAACAGTTGTGTTTCTGGCTGTATTGTATCCCTGTATTTTTGTGCTCAGCGCCTCTTTTTCTTCCGGTATTGCCGTACAGGCAGGAAAAGTGGTTTTGTGGCCGGTGGATTTCAGTCTGGAAGGTTATAAAACGGTGTTCCGCACGCCGAGTATCTGGCTGGGGTTTCGCAATTCGCTGTTTTATACCTTCACGGGTACGGCGCTCAGCGTGGTAATGACCCTGACAGCCGCCTATTGTCTGTCAAGGCGGGATGTGCCGGGACGTAATATTATCATGCTCCTGTTTACATTTACCATGTTTTTCAGCGGAGGCATGATACCCAGCTATCTGCTGCTCCGCTCTCTGGGAATGCTGAACACGGTATGGGCGCTGATTGTGCCGGGAGCCATCGGTGTATACAATCTGATTGTGGCAAGGACATTTATCCAGTCGTCCATTCCGGAGGAATTGCTGGAAGCATCCATGATGGACGGATGTTCGGATATCATGTATCTGTTAAAGGTAGTTCTTCCGCTGTCGAAGGCTATCATTGCGGTACTGGTGTTATTTTACGGCGTTGCGTTGTGGAACAACTACTTTAATGCCATGATCTATCTGACTGACCGGGAAATCTATCCGTTGTCCATTTTTCTGAAAGAAATCCTGTTGGCAAGCCAGATTGATCCTTCTACTTTGTCGGACCCGGAGTCTGCAACGCTGCTTGCGCAGATGGCAAATGTCATCAAATATTCCTTGATCGTAGTGAGTATGATCCCGGTATTGCTCATCTATCCCTTTGTACAGAAGTATTTTGTTCAGGGGGTAATGATTGGCTCCGTGAAGGGATAAATGTGTGGATAAAAGGTGCTTGAATCAGAACAATGTCGGTATCCGGGGTGTATTTGAGATAAAGCTGTCGATAATGGGTGCCTGAACCAGGACAATGCCGGCATCCGGGATGCATCCGAGATACAGCTGCAGATAATGAGTGCCTGAACCGGAACAATGCCGGTATCCGGGGGGCATCCAAGATACAGCTACAGATAATGGGTGCCTGAACCAGGACAATGCCGGTATCCGGGGGGGGCATCGGAGATGCAGCTGTAGATAATGGGCCTGAACCGGGACAATGTCGGCATCCAGGGGGCATCCGAGATGCAGCTGTAGATAATGGGTGCCTGAAGGCACAATGAGGGAATGTGAAAATGAAAGAAAAATATCTTGCTATTATGGAAAAAGCGGTGGGCGCATACGGCAGTGGGCGCATTGAAAAGTATATTGCACAGGTTGTGAACGGAGGCTTGCGGGAACATGGTTTTCCCCGGCTGACGGCAAATATCGGAATTCTTCTTGCACATGGGCGTCGCCGTGACCTGAAAGAGATATTTGCACAAATGATGGACATCTGCTGTGAGCAGATACCGGCGGCTTTGGAGAGAGAACCCGGCGGCGTGGGAAACGAATTTTCGGTGAAAGAAATCACCCTGTGCCTGCTTGCCCTGGAGAAAGCAGGATTGTTTCCGGCCTCAACGACAGAAATGTGGCGCAGCCGGCTGAAAACCATTCAGCCGTACACCTGCTACAGCACAATCGCCCGGACAGCCGCGGAGAAACCAGGCAACTGGGTGGCATTCTGCGCTGCCAGTGAGCAGGCCAGGGTATATGCGGGAATCGGCGGAGAATCGGATTTTATTGATACGCAGGTTGCCTCACAGCTCCTGTCTTTCGACGAAAACGGAATGTACCGTGACCCGAATGAGCCCATGGTATATGATGTGACCACACGCCTTCAGCTTTCCGCCGTTTTATATTTCGGATACAACGGCAAATACAGAGAAGAACTGGACACTGTACTGGCAAAAGGAGGCCTGAGTACATTGCTGATGCAGTCCGTTACCGGTGAGATTCCATTTGGGGGACGAAGCAATCAGTTTCTCCACAATGAGGCAGTTTTGGCTGCCGTAATGGAATTTGAGGCAGCCCGATACCATAAATGCGGGGATATGGTAAGAGCCGGGCAGTTTAAAGCGGCCGCTGTCATGGCCCGGGATGCAGTATGCCGATATCTGGATGCCGAAGAACTGCATCATGTCAAAAATGCTTATCCTCAGGACAGTTTTTATGGGTGTGAGAAATATGCATACTTTGACAAATATATGGTGACAGCAGGCTCCTTTGCATATCTGGCCTGGCTTTTCGCCGACGATACTGTCTTACCGTCGGAATGTCCGGCCGGAACAGGGCAGCATATCTTTCAGACAAGCCCGTATTTTCATAAAACCATATTGAAGTACGGAACATATTATGCAGAATATGACACCAATGCCGATTTCCATTATGACGCCAATGGGCTGGGACGGATACACAGGCAGGGGGCACCGTCAGCCATCTGTATCTCTGTGCCCTTTGCTGTGAATCCGCTCTACCGGCTGGATGTGGAAAACGCTGTACCTGCTTCTGTCTGCTGGGGTGTGCGGGAAGGGGAAGATTATCTGTTTTCCAGTGAAAAAGGAACGGAATATAAGCTGTCAGACAGCGCTGTGACAGATACTGGAGTTTCTGTAAAATGGCAATGCTGCCTGACGGACGGACATAAGGCATCGGAAAGCTGTTCCGTAACGAAGAACGGAATTTCGCTCTGTTATGAAAGTACGGATGAAATCTGTTGCCTGCTGCCGGTATTTGCATTTGACGGAGAACAGGAGACACAGACAGAAGAAAAAGAGAACTGCCTGACGGTTTATTATCGCGGCTGGCGGTGCCGGTATACGTTAAATACCGTGCTGCGTGACAGCGGAAAAGTATTGGCAAACCGAAACGGACATTACCGCGCCTTTTTGGCAGAAGGAAGAAAGCGGATAGAGATTACGATTGTAATTGAGCCCGATAGCTCTACCAACCAGTTTATTGGCATACAGCAAATTTAGGAATATGAGGATACCCAAAGTACAGAAAGAACCCCGGAAGATACCCTGGTTCTTAAATGGAAACGCTTTCGGAAAACAGATACCTCATCTTTAAATAGATGCTGTTGTGAAGCAGACACTCTTGTCCTTAAAAAAGAGGCTGTCGGGAAATGCGGTTGTTTTCCCACAGCCTCTTCATCGCAGTCTCAGCCCTCTATCTGCTTCAGATGATCCGGATTCTCCACAATCAGATTACTGCGAATATCAATGACGGGACCGCCTGTGCCCTCAATATACTCCCTCGTAATCGTAACTCTGCCGATATTGTCATCCTTTGGAATCTCATACATGATATCCAGCATAAATTCTTCAATAATGGAACGCAACGCCCTGGCACCGGTATCCCGCTCCATGGCTTTGTCCGCAATGGCCTCCAGTGCCTCATCCGTAAATTCCAGTTTCACCTCATCCAGTTCCAGCAGCTTCTGATACTGCTTCAGGATAGCGTTCTTAGGCTCCTTCAAGACCTTCACCATCATATCCCTGGTAAGCCCCTGCAGCGTAAACACCACAGGCAGACGGCCTATAAACTCCGGAATCATACCGAATTTCCGGATATCCTCCACCGTCACCCTGGACAGGATATTCTTATCCTTGTCATACTTGTCCCGAAGTTCCGAATTAAAGCCGATGGATGCGCTCTTGCGCAGGCGCTCCTTGATAACCTCTTCCAAATCCGGGAATGCTCCTCCGCAGATAAACAGGATATTCCGGGTATTCACCGTGGCAAGGGGCACCATGGCATTTTTGCTGTTGGCACCCACGGGCACTTCAATCTCCGCGCCCTCCAGAAGCTTTAACATTCCCTGCTGCACGCTCTCGCCGCTGACATCCCTTGTGTTTGTATTCTTTTTCTTGGCGATTTTGTCAATCTCGTCGATAAAGATGATACCCCGCTCCGCCTTCTCCACGTCATTGTCGGCAGCTGCCAGCAGCTTGGAAACCACGGACTCGATATCGTCGCCGATATAGCCGGCCTCCGTCAGGGAGGTAGCATCCGCAATGGCAAGGGGCACATCCAGCAGCCTGGCCAGAGTCTTTACCAGATATGTCTTGCCGCAGCCGGTGGGTCCTATCATCAGCATGTTGGATTTCTCGATCTCGATGTTATCCATAGTGCCTGTGGCCACACGCTTATAGTGGTTATAGACCGCTACGGAAATTACCTTCTTGGCATGCTCCTGGCCTACCACATACTCGTCCAGACTGGCCTTAATCTTATGCGGCGCGGGGATGTCCCGGATATTCAGAACCGGCTGTCCATCCTCTTTTTTCTTCTTCTTTTTCAGTTTCTGCTTGTTGGGAATTCCGCCGTCGCCCCGCAAATCAGCCAGGTTCACAAAGCTGATATTCGGGAACCCGCCCTGCTTTGTCAGCTGGTCCAGCTCGTTCTGAAGCTGGGGATTGTTCAACATTCCCTGATAGTCAAACTGGCTGACAGTCTCCATGGTCTTGTGCATGCAGTCATTGCAGACACAGATATTGTTGGGCAGCTTGAACATCTTGCCCGCCTTGCTCTCCGGGCGGCGGCAGACAAAGCATACGTCCTCGTAGTCGTTATTATCGCTTTTCCCGGCATTTTTTGTCTCTGAGGCGTCTTTGTGGTCATCTGTCAAGTCTTCCCTGCCTGCTCCGTCCTTTTTCTCCTCCACCTTACCTTCGGTGTCCTCATTTTCATTATACATGTCTGACATCTCTATTTCCTCATTTCTGTACAGCCTGGCACACTGCAGCCGGACCGGCGGCCTGTCTTGCCATGGCTTTTGCTGCACTGTCTGCTGCTTTTGTCTCTTTTCCTTTTGTCCTTCTCCTTTTGCTCTATGCCCGGTTCAACAGCCCAAGCTTCCTCTGCACCGTATTCAACTACAGGAAGCTGCACTTGCTTCCTATAGTATACTGGAAAAGACGCTCCTATACAAGTGAACTTTTTCTAAAAACGGGAAAAACACCGGAAAATGGCCACCGCAAAAAGTTTGCCAAAAAAATTACAACTGACATCAAAACATTTCCTCCTCTATATGCTATACTCTTTCTCACAGGGACACAAACACACAACACCAGGAAAGGCAGGCCGCCATGTACGAATGGAATGAAACAACACAAAAAATAATCGACTGGCTCGAAGCGCATATCTGTGATACGCCAACCTTGCTGCAAATATCCGAGCACATCGGATATTCTCCCTTCTACTGCTCCACACAGTTCCACAAGGTCACAGGAAGGACCATAAAAAGCTACATCGCAGACAGGCGGCTGGCGCTGGCGGCCCTGGCTCTCCGGGATTCCGACGAGCGGATTCTCGACATTGCCGTCAGGTACGGCTATTCTTCGCAGGAGGCCCTGACGAGGGCATTCTCGGCGACGTTCGGATGTACACCGGCGTCCTATCGAAAGAAGCCTGTCCCCATTCCCCTGCCCGTCCGCCAGGTTGTCTATCTCCCTGAACACTATCAGGCCATGAAAGGAGCGCATACTATGAGTAAAACCATCTTAACTGAGGCAAATGTGAGGACCGAATTCATTCCGGCACACAAATATATGGGAATCTGGGACGACTCCGCACGAAATTACGGAGAGTTCTGGCAGAAACACGATTGTGATACCGTCTGCGGCATCGTGGACAGCATGAACCACGCCTGTGACCTCATCATCACCGGCCACACCGCCGGCTGGAAACAGGTAAACGGAGAGCGCAGATATTTTTACGGAACAGGGCTTCCCGCAGATTACACCGGCCCTGTACCGGAAGGATTTGAGATACGGAATATTCCTGCCAGTTATTATCTGCTGTTCTTCCACCCCACATTCGACTATTTGAAAGATAACGGCGAAGTCATGGAAAGAGTGGAAACTCTTGCCTGGAATTACGATATCGAAAAAGAATTCGGAAACGGAAAATATACCTGGAACGAAGAATTCTGCCCATGCTACCAGAGACATTACCCTGAAGTATTGGGATACCAGATACTCAGACCGTTCAAGCCGAAACAGCAGGCCGAACTTTTATGCCTTAATAATCCTGGCAGAACCTGAACGGAAACACTTCAAAAAAGAATGCCGCTCCCGTGGTCATCCGGCCACGGTGCGGCATTCCTTTTTACAATCATACTCCTGCCCTGAACAGATGGGGTATACTCAAGACCGCCGGAATTTACCAATCTGTTCAGAACGAACATATATGGGCGGTCTTTCAGTCTTCCGGACGCTCTCCCAGGGTAATCTCCATCTCATGGGACACATATTCGCCGTTTTCCACACGCTTCACGGTGACCTTCACGGTGTCTCCCACCTTGAAATACTGCATAACCTCCTGCAGGCCCGCATAAGAAGTAATTCTGTTGCCGTCAAACTTGACGATGACATCTCCCTTTTTGATACCGGCTGTCTCCGCTACGGTCCCTTCAAATACGTCTGCGACATATACACCCTCAGGAATACCGAACAGCTGCGACATTTCAGCAGTAACATTCTGAGGGGAAATTCCCATATAGCCCTTCTCCTCATCGGCCACCTTGTCTGTCCTGGTCTTATGCTCCATCAAATCCGAGATGATGGGGCTGGCTGAGTTAATGGGAATGGCATAGCCCATGCCCTCCACGCCGGTACCCCTGATTTTGCTGGAGTTGATGCCGATAACCTCACCTGTAATGGTCAGAAGAGCGCCGCCGGAGTTACCTCCATTAATAGCTGCATTTGTCTGGATGAAAGTACCGGTAATACCGTCCTCGTTGGTCACTTCGCGGTCCAGAGCACTGATGATACCATTGGTGACAGACTGTCCATACCCCAACGCATTACCGATGGCAATGACGGGCTCACCAAGCTTCAGGCTGTCGCTGTCACCCAGTTTTGCGATGGTGGTGGCATTTCTGGTCTCCTCTGACAAACTCTCCAGCTGTACCGCAATTACCGCCAGGTCCATCTCCGCATCCACGCCCTTGATATTAGCCGCCGCCGTGGTTCCGTCGATAAAGGTAACCTCCAGGGAGTCCGCACTGTCAACCACATGGTTGTTGGTAGCAATCAGAAGCTCCGTCTCGTTCTCCCCTATGATAATGCCCGAGCCGGCGGCCGGAAGGGTCTCCGAGTAGGTATAACCCCAGAAAGATGTGGTTCTGGTATAATTATTTACAATGGATACCATGGCCGGCATCACCTGTTCCACCACACCGGAGATATCACCGCTGACATAGGTTACCTGGCTGACATTTGCCAGACTACCTGCATTTGCGGGTAGACTCTGCTGATTCTCGGATACGATTTCCTCCTGCGCGCCTGCCGGAAGCAGCCTGTCGGCTCCAATCTTCACCGCATAGAACCCTGCTCCCGCAAATGCTCCAAAGGTAATGCCCAATCCCATGCTCACCACAAATTTGCGGAAGGTTCCTTTCTTCTTTTTCCCTTCGGCACTGTTCCCGGCACTTCCCGTACCGCCAATGTTCCCTGTGTTATAGCTGGTCTGATAAGATGTGTAACCACCATTTTCTGAATTGGAATAAATTTCGTTTTCGTACATAATGACTACCTCTTTTCTTTATAAAAATTATGTTTATTGGTTGTTTCATCTTTATGTACCATAGTATACCTGCCAATTGTGATGAAATTGTGTTTACAAAATGAAGTGATTGTGAAAATATTACTCCACTGTCACAGACTTTGCCAGGTTCTTTGGCTTATCCACGTCACAGCCTCTGCCTACAGCCACGTAGTACGCGAACAGCTGCAGCGGTATGATGGCCAGGGAATTGGTAAAGCAGGGATGTGTCTCAGGAATATAGACACAGTAGTCGGACACCTTCTGCATCTCCCGGTTCTCCTCATTTGTCACCGCCATCACAAAGGCGCCTCTCGCCTTCACCTCCACGATATTGCTGATCATCTTCTGGTACAGAGCGGGCTGGGTGGATACGGCAACCACCAGCGTGCCATCCTCAATCAGGGAAATCGTGCCGTGCTTCATCTCACCTGCCGCATAAGCCTCCGAATGAATGTAGGAAATCTCTTTCAGCTTCAAAGAACCCTCCAGCGAGATGGCATAGTCAATCCCTCTTCCGATAAAGAAGATATCTCTGGCTCCCAGGTATCTGTTTGCAAAACGCTGTATTTTCTGCTTCTGCCCCAACAGCAGTTCAATCTGGTCCGGCAGGCATTTCAAATCTGCCAGAAGAGCAGCGAAATCTCTGTCTGCCAATATCCCCCTCACCCTGGCAAATTTCATTGCCAGCAGGTAGACGGCGGCAAGCTGTGCACTGTATGCCTTGGTAGTGGCCACTGCAATCTCCGGCCCCGCCCAGGTATAAAGGCAGGCATCCGCCTCCCTGGCAATGGAGCTGCCCACCACGTTGACAATCCCCAGCACCCGGAATCCCTTCGCTTTTGACTCCCTCAGCGCCGCCAGTGTGTCTGCGGTTTCACCGGACTGGCTGATGACAATCACCATACATCCCTCTTCCAGAAGCGGATTGCGATAGCGAAACTCGCTGGCAAGATCCACTTCCACAGGAATCCTCGCAAGCTCTTCCAACACATATTTTCCGGTGACGCCTGCATGGTAAGCGGAGCCGCACGCAACAATGTGAATTTTGCGCACCGCCCGGAGCTCTTCTGCCGTCATGTTCAATTCTTCTATCACAATATCCTTCTCGCCGTCTTTGTCCAGAATCCTGGGAGAAAGGGTATCCTCCAGGGTCCTGGGCTGCTCATACATTTCCTTCAGCATGAAATGTTCATAGCCCGCCTTCTCCGCCGCGTCGGCATCCCAATCTACTGTAGCAGACTCTTTCGCAACTTCCTCCTCATCCATGGAGTAGAAGCTGATGTTTTCTCCTCTGAGGACGGCGATTTCCTGATTGTCCATATAGTAGACGGTCCTGGTATACTTCAGAATCGCCGGCACATCCGAGGCAATAAAGCATCCAATGGCACTCTGCCCTACGATAAGCGGACTGTCCTTACGGGCTGCGTAGATTTCCCCGGGATGGTCCGCAAACAGGATTCCCAGCGCATAAGAGCCCTCTACCCGCTGCAGTACCCGGATGATGGTTTCCAGGGGATTTCCCTTATAATAGTAATCCAGAAGATGTGCCAGTACCTCTGTATCCGTCTCTGACACGAACGAATAGCCTTTATCTGCCATCTTCTTTTTCAGCGGAATATAATTCTCAATAATGCCGTTGTGTACCACTGCGATGGTTCCCGCTGCATTTGTGTGGGGATGGGCATTTTTATCGCTGGGAGCGCCGTGGGTCGCCCATCTGGTATGCCCGATGCCGGAGCAGCCCGGGAGGGTCTCGCCGCCCCTGGTGATGTTTTCCAGAACCTTCAGCCTGCCGATGGCTTTTTTCGTACGAAGTTTTTCCCCGTCAAAGATTGCCATTCCGGCGGAGTCATATCCTCTGTACTCCAGTTTCGACAGTCCGTCCAAAATGATGGAGGCTGCCTGTTCTTTTCCGATATATCCTACGATACCGCACATTTACTTTGATTCCTTTCTTTTTCAATTCTGTTATATCCCGATTATACTCGTGAACGCATTTAATTGCCGCTGAACATCATATTTTGCTCATGTTTACCTGGGGTGTCCTGATGAAACAATATTTCATCTGCTTCTATCCGCCTGTCACAATGGATTCCAGTATTCTTTATTTGTAGTAATTTTTTTCACCAGGCTGTGGGGCAGTTTTCTATAATGCCTGCCCAACAAATAACCTGCGTATTTAAAGGCACACTGCACACAAAAGCCCGGGAATTTATACAACATTTTTCTTTCTTTCAGATACTGCCATGTTCCGGTTACCAGTTTTTTACCCTCTGACTCCGAAGCTGCTGCCCCGAAAACCTCCGGGTGGTCCGCCTGGGAGACACCCAGGTCGAAATTCCGGCGCAGCTGCTGTATATTCGTATAATTGTGGGCGTGGATTACCTGCGCCTGAGCCTCATAGAAGATGGCATAGCCTGCTTTGACCACCGCCGACGCATAAATCATATCCTCATTAAATATCGTATGCCGGATAAAACCGCCCAATTCCTCATAGACATCCCTGCGGTATGCCGCACATACATTGGAGCAGAAAAATGTTTTAATGCCCAAAGCTCCCAAATCGGCCAAAGTCTTGCACCGGGAAGTTTCCGGATAATTGAAAATCCTGGACGCTCTCTCAAATTCCGAAGAATCCTCCCCGGGAAGCTGCCTTGCGTATGCGGAAGCCACCTTTCCGTCAAGATGTGCCGTCAGCCTCTCCACCAGAAAGGAATCCACCGGCATGGCATCCTGTGTCATCAGCACAAAAATATCCGCACCGGAATACTGCACCCCCTGATGCCTGGTTCCGCCGTGGTCAAATTTCCGTTTTGAGATATGGTGAACCTCCGCATTGGGATATCTTGCAGCAAAATCGACTCCTTCAGTCATTTTTTTCCAGTCAGTCCCGACATTCTCCTCTTTATGTCCTGTGTGCTCACTGGCCTCCTCCCGAAGGTTGTCCTCCGTATTCATAAGGATAATCCTGTGTACCGGTACTGTCTGGTTTTCCAGTTTGTCCAGAAGAGTAAAAAGCTCTGCCCCCGGTTTATATACAGGTATAATCACATCTATTTTCAAATCAGCGCACTCCTCTCCGAAATGGTGCCCTCACGAGTATAGCACCACTTCCGCCGCACCGCAAGTCCATGTTCCGGTGTATCAAGCCACCTGTACATAAACCATTTCGACTTCATCCCATCCGGCTTATTCACAGCACCTCTGCGCCGGAACCGAACCGGAAATAAGAAAAGGCCGCCGCAAAAAACAGCGACAGCCCCATTACAATACGCTTCTTACCGGATTTCCACTTATTTATTCAGATACTGGCCCGTCTCAGCCTTGATGACGGAACCACATTCCCTTACATTTTCGGTTACTTCATAGTCATCGTCTCCAAACAGGAACTGATGCAGCCATACTACGTTGGATTCCAGATCCTGAGGAATGACACAGCTTCCCTTGGCACCGATATTGCCGGTGGTACGCATATCCTCGGTAGGGAATCCGGCCTCTTCCGCAATCCTGTAATTCGCAATATTTCCCAACAGTGCAATGATGTCCTTGGAATCGATGCTGGTGTAGATATCACCGATACAGTCATTGAATACCTTCGTCAATGTAGCCAGATCCGCCTTCTTCGCCTGCTCCTCGATAGCCTTCAGCACTGTCCGCTGACGGGCAGTACGCTTGAAGTCATCGCCGGCAGTGGCACGGATACGGCAGTATGCAGTAGCCTGAAGCCCGTTCAGCAACTGATAACCGGCCTCCCTGACAGGGGTATAATCACTTTTCAATACGGATGACACACCTATCTGGTAATTGTTCAGGTGGGACACTTCCTCTGCGCTCACATCTATATAGACGCCGCCCAGACCGTCAATTACGCTGCTCAGCCCCTTGTAACCTACAGCCACGAAATCCGTGATGTCCATGTCCAGGTTCATATTCAGCATACGGACTGCCTGTTCCGCACCGCCGGCCGCGTAGGCAGTGTTACATTTCCAGTAATACTCGGCCTGTCCCTTGTAAGGTCCGATGTTTAAGTAAGAATCGCGATATACGCTGACCAGTTTGATATCGCCGGTGTCCATATTAATGCTGGCAATCATGATACTGTCGCTTCGGCTGCCCTTATAAAGCTGGCTCTCCGTCTCCGCATCCAGTCCGAATAATGCCACATTCATGTAACCGTGCATGGTGCCGCCCTCTTCCGTCTTTTCTATGACTTCAGTAGGGATTGCCAGATTTTCCGGCTTCAGACTTGCCATCTTGGGACCGTCGCTGGTCTTAGTCATCACCATATAGAGAATCACCACCATCACCAGAATAATGATAATCTCAAAAGCAAAAAGCACCATCTTTCTCTTCTGCCTTGCCGCACGTTTTGATGTTCTTCCAGTTGCCATAATACCTTCTCCTCTTTCCTTTTATCCCACAGCTTTCCTGAGGGAATCCTCCTGTTTTCAGTAAGCATTTTTATTAATAAATCCTGTAAAAAAAGTCATCAGGATTATTTTCAGATCAAATCCCAGCGTCCAGTTTTCAATATAGAAAAGGTCATATTCAACCCGCTTCCGGATGGAAGTGTCCCCCCTCAGACCGTTAACCTGCGCCCAACCGGTAAGCCCCGGTCTGACCTGGTGCTTCACCATATACCTGGGAATCTCTTCCTTAAATTTCTCCACGAAAAGCGGCCGTTCGGGTCTGGGCCCCACCAGGCTCATATCCCCTTTCAAAATATTGAACAGCTGAGGCAGCTCGTCGATACTGGTACGCCTTAAAATCTTTCCCACCGGAGTAACCCTGGGGTCATTCCGCACTGTCCACGCCCTTTTCTCCTCTCTTGAAGACTGCCGTTCCATACTGCGGAATTTATACATGTAAAAAGTTTTATTGTGAAGCCCAATCCTCTCCTGCTTAAAAATAATCGGCCCGGGACTGGTAATCTTGACCAGCACAGCCGCCAGCAGCATAATCGGGGATGTAACCACAATTCCGACCAACGCACCCACAACGTCCATTATCCGTTTCATGATGATATTTCCTGTGTTCGTCAGCGGCACATAACGGATGTTAATCACCGGAAGCCCCATCAGATCCTCCGTATAGGGCTTCGTAGGTATCAGGCTGTTGTAGTCCGGGATAAACTTGGTGTGTACGCCTGACTTCTCGCAGATGGACACAATATTTTCCAGATGGTGATAGTCCTTCAGCGACAGGGATATGGCGATTTCATCCAGCTTGTTTTCCGGCAGGATCACTTCCAGATTCCCCAGTCTGCCCAAAACCTTGACTCCCTTGTAAAGAGTACCCGCCGGCACATGGTCATCCAGAATCCCGCAGGCTACATAGCCCCACTGGGGATTGTCCGTCAGCCTGTCAATATATTCCTCCGCCGCCCGGGAATACCCTACCAGAAGTATATGTTTCAGGTTATAGCCTTTGCTCCTGATCGTGCGAAGCCCCTTTCGCAAAGCGAGTCTGAAGCACGAAGTAAAAAATACGTTGAACAGATAGAACAGTACCATTACAGAACGCGAATAGTTGATTTCCCGTATAATCATGTACAGAATAATAATCAACGTCACAATCCCAATGGTATTGGCCTTGACAATCCCGTAAATCTCAAAGCGCCGCCGCACTGTACGCTTGGGAGCATATACACTGCAGGCGTAATACATTAGCATGTAAACAGGCACAATAAAGGGCAGCAGCATAACATACTCGCCTGCAGGCAGTACACCGATTCCCGGCCCGTCTTCCAGCACATAAAATTTAAAATAATAGGCCGACATAAATGAAGCCGCCGTAATAGCGGCATCCAATATTACCATCGATCGGTTAAATACTTTCTGATTATCCTTTATCATAAGCGCCACCTACGGTAATACCATACAATATTATTATGAAAAAAACAACTTAGGATTTTATGAAGCCCTT
>OFFJ01000574.1_pt1 | contig 30438 bp, 29 predicted proteins | sample 1521261 | NCBI WGS metagenome assembly OFFJ01 (sample SAMEA3504122, study PRJEB24116) | mouse gut metagenome | biome: mouse gut; feature: mouse-associated habitat; material: faeces | place: Denmark | collected 2011 | reverse complement strand
ATCGGCTACCTCCCCATGGACATCCAGGGCGCAAACCTGTTCTTCCAGCTTATTGCCAGAAGGTATGAAAAAACGTCTACCGTCTTTACCTCCAACAAAACCTTCTCTCAGTGGAACGAGGTCTTTGCCGATGTCACCATCGCCTCCGCCATCCTGGACCGCGTCCTGCATCACTGCACCGTTATCAACATCAAGGGCGAGTCTTACCGTCTGAAAGAACGCAAGGAATTTATGCGCCAGAAGCAGCAAATCGTGAACACTCTTTTTGAGCAAGGCAGCTGCTGATTTTGTTACCCACCACCGCCGAAAAACTACAAAATTTCTTCGGCGTTTTCTTACAATTTCAAATTGGCGTTGACATCCCGCACCGCCGTCTCCGCATCAAAGTGGTTGTCATGGTAGTGGCTGGCGATAGCTTGTTCAATCGCCTCTTTACAGGCGATATTGGCGCGGTTGGACGCAAGGTGCTGTTCTTGTTCGCCGTGCTGGTATGCGTACTGAAAAGATTCTTTGTAAACCGGGGTCTTATCCATTTTAACCGTCTCCTTTCTATGTTTTACAGAGGGTTTCCGGCGCGAAGCAGACTTTTGCTGTTCCAGCTCCTGGAGGTCCCTCCGTACCAGATCAATGAACAGGTCCACCTTGGCGGGGTGGCTTTCTAAAGTGCAGCTCTCCCGGTCGCTGGCCATTCCGTACAGCGGAACAGTTTTGGCCCAACTTGCGTTGTGGCCGGAGAAGCGGTTATCAATATTCCTTTCATGGACCGTATAAGCCAGAATGAACGCTACCCTCTCCGGCCCAAACTGTTTCAGAACCCCTTTGGCTAAATCCTTGGCAAAATTCATTCCATCCCAATTATTACAGATTGCATCGTCAATGGCACACTTGCAGTGGGCAAGGGCTTTCAGCGATTCCCGATACTGTTCCAATTCGCCGTTTTCCCGTGCATAAGCAGCGGGATATGGGTAGATCGGTGTTTGATTCATTCTTTCTGTCCCCGCTCTTTTAAGATAGTTCCATTCTATCACAACCCCCACCTCTTGTGTAGACGCCATCTAGTGTCTTGGATCATAAAACGAACCTTGCCCTGACTGCTGACTGCGGAGAGCATATTGACCCGCTGCCGCTTCGTTTCCACCGGCAGCACGGGAGGACGGCCTTTCGGGGAAAAGCCGCGCTCTACGATTTCAAAGTTGCTTACGCCGGTCTCATCCGCCCAATAGATGATGGCATTCTCTGCTTTTGCACGTTTTGCACGTCTCGAAACAGCAGGGTATTCCTCGCTTTTCCACCGTTAGATGCCTGTAGGATTCTGTTTCCAGGCTCGCTTCGCCGGACGCTGACAGTTCATGCCCCAGCGCTTCATGTAGTCCGACAGTGTTCGCTCGTTTATGGCTTTGTGGAACTGCTTCTGGATGTACTGCCGCGTTCGCTCTAATGTCCACAGTTTACCGGTAATCCCGAAATCCTCTTTTCCCACCGCCTTTGGGGGATATTATACCGCATTTGCTTATTTGCGGATAGACTCTTATGAGGCATGAGTTTCAGACGGCTACATAGCCCCTACTGTGTGGAAATTGTTCTGGTCATTTCTCTGATAATATCACGTCCATCCCAAACAAATCCAAACTCCATGGTGCGTCCAACCGGCACAACTCGGTCCACACCATCTGGTGTATTGGAAAAGATCAGTTTCCGGAGAACATCCCCGTCCAGGCCGATATACGAAATCGTTTGCAGTTCCCATGTGCATATTGGCAGGATCTCTCTTATATCGGAGATGGTGCACTCATAAAAATAACCACCGTTACCTATGTTCTGCAAAATCATCCGGCTCAAAGACCGGATCTTCACCCGTATCAGTCTGCAATCTGGGCCCATTGTCAGCGAGCACTCATTCTCCGCGGCAAACTTGCAGAATGTCAGGAGCTTATTGACGGTTGTGACCGGCGCAATATCGTACTCCCGGATTTCCTCATACAGCGCACTCCAAAAGGTCTTTTGCGCGGTCTCCACATCTCTGCCAAGCCAGCATACGATGCGCGGCGACGAGCATGCGTTCTGATCAGTTAAGTACGTATCAATATAAAAGTCGTGGGCTGTTTTCTTCGGATGATAGCTGGACAAATAGTGATCCGCATCTATCACGCAGAGGGAAAAACGGTTGGCAAAAGTGATCTCCGCTGCCCGCGGCGGAATGGGGGACTGACGGATGGTATTGACCGTGTTGTCGCCGCCCCATATGATGCGAGTATGGCACTTTGCGGAGAGCGCGTCTGTAATGGTTTTGTCATGGGGATATTTTATCAGGCATATCCGCTGGGCCAGCTCGGTTTCCCTCTCCAAAACACTCCGCAGGACTTCGCAAAAAATGTCCGACTGCTCAAATCTGCGCGACGGCAGACGGACAATATTTGTATTCCCGGTCAGCAGCCCTGTCATAAGGGAATAGGCAAAGGAGAGCGCCACGTTCCCCGGCGCAATATGGAATACAAGCCCCTTGCCCAGATGGCTGGTCAGATCGCAATAACTCTGGCTGATTTTTCGCACATTATTTTCCCGCAAGAAAAACGCCAGCGTGACCAAATCCGGATAGATCCGGCAATGTTTTGCTTTTATCAAAGCGTCTGACAGTTCACCGCAAAAGCGAACCGTCCGCTCGTCAAACGGCCTCCACGCAGGGAGCTGCGGCATCCGCTCCAGCCTGTTCTCATCCCCGATGATATACTCAATCTGCGCCATAACCGTCCCCCCTCAAAAGTTCGCGGCATAAGTATCGCTGCATCCGCGGAGTTCCGCATTCTTCAGCCTGCCGTTGATGCGGAAATACTTTCCCAGCCGTCCACAGGGACAGTCGTCCTCGCCGCAGACTACGCCCTCATCCTCAGAGAGCAGGATGTGGCCCGGATAGGAGTGAGGCAGGACCGATACAAGCTCTATCATACCGGGTTCCCCCAAATCACATATGGACAAATCTGTCCCCCGCCGGGTGATGACGTCGGAAAAAATACTCGTATGGAAATGACCGTGTTCGCACTCAAAGTAAATAGTACCGGATTGTTCCGCCATTGCGTATTCGTTAAAAATATGGTTAATATTGCACTGCTCAGCCAGCTTTTCCCGAAATGTATGCGCTGAAACCCGCAGGCTCTCCATTTTCTTCCAGCCTCCGCTGTGAATCAAAAGGCCGTCATGGAAATCCAACCGTTCGCCCATATCACGCAGAGCACAATACAAATGCTGCCACACCATAAACGTAAAACCAAACAGCAGGATCTGCTGTCCCTTGTGCTTATCCAGGAACGCAGACACCGCTTCAATGTCAAGGCTCATGTCGTCCTTCAGCGCAAATATCCGATCCGAACCAAACAGGGAGAAGAACAGCGCCGCCGCTCCGCGGGCAGTATACGTCTCACGGCTTTTGAGGACTGCGGGGCTGTCGATAATCACAAATGGCATCCGCTTAATCCCGAGGAAACCCGATGTGATCTTGATGCCCACATTCTGCTGGGCCACAGCTGTTTGCCTGTCTAAAAAGAGCTTGCTGACTTTTTGCCCGCTGGAACCGCTGGAGGTCATACTTTTCGCCAAGGTTTCATCAGGTACGCTTTTCAATGACAGCTCCTTAAAGAGACGGACCGGAATCATTGGCATCTGACTGTAGTGCGAAGTCTCGGCATAGGGATCAAATCCCATTGCATTCAGGATATTTCGATATTCTCTACAGTTCTCGTAGTGATGCACCGTAAGCTCAGACAGCATTTGCGTTAAAATCTCGGATTTTTTTGCCTGTCCAAGGGAATATGGCCTCATTTTTATCAGTTCGTCAAGTGTCATATCAAAACCCCTTCAACCGGAATCGCTCAGGGTCTTTTTCGTGGTTTTCCTCGTAGTCGCGGTAACGGGCAAGCCCGGCCTCAGTGAAAGGTTCCTGCAAATGCTCATGAATTAGCCCGATGCAGGCGGTACATACTCCACATGGTTCCCATGTACCGTCTGCATGCAGGACGGGGTCCTGGCAGGAAATGGTTTTTGAACGCACTTGCGTGTATTGGTGCTGTGAATACCATTGCCAGATATCTCGTTTGTACATCTGCTGTCCGGCAAGCGGAAATTGAATATCCCTGAATAATGTGTAAAGATCTTTGTCGGGAGTATCTTCTCTCAAAAACATGATTTTCCGCCCCGTGAGTTCATCTGATGCAGTGGAAGTGAAAAACGATCTCGACGCAAAAACATGTTCAAGATCATCACAAATCACACCAAGTTCGATCGTCTCCCCCAGGTACTTTGCCAAGGACGCACAGGCAACATATTGCGGAGAAACAAACGCGCTATCCACATAAACCTGCTGACTCCCTGCCGGCGGCAGAACTCCCCCATGCTGCGCTTTATAGTCCTCCAGCAAATGGGTATAAATGCGTCTGTGCGCTCTAATGATTTCCCGGTCTTTTGCCCGTTGATCGCCATTTTCAATGATAGTAAGCGGCAGCAATTTGGCTTTTGTACGAGGATCCGCAAGCAGCAATTCCGCTATAGCTGCGATCGCATCCAGTTCCTGCGGCTCTGACAGGCGGTATGTCAGTCCCTTAATGTAAAATGGCCGGATTATGACAGGAAATTGAGTCAACTGCGTGACAACGAGCGTACTGTCCAGCCCGCCTGACCAACAAACATTATAAGTTTTCATTTTCAATCATCCTTTTTGCCAGTTCACGTTTCATAATTTTGCCCGTACCAGACGTTCTCGGCAAGGCGTCTGCTGCGTAGATATTCTCAGAGCGCGGTATTTTAAACTTATCAATCTTTTTGCCAAGTATCTCAGCCAGTTCATCGGAAGAAAGCCGTTCTTTTTCCCAGACAATGAACAGCGCCGGCATCTGTCCCATGACCTTGTCCGGCTTTGGCACACAGGCGCACTCCTTCACCCCCGGAATCCGCAGAACGGCATCCTCGATTTCAGCGGGTGAAATTTTATTCGCTCCGCTGACAATGATGTCATCTCTGCGCCCGAGAATGTAGATCATGCCGTCCTCACCCAGATAGCCCAGATCCGCGGACAGCACCCGTCCATCCCGCATCACCTCGGCGGTAAGCGCCGGATCGTTCAGATAGCCGGACATCAGCGTCCCGCCCTCTGTGGCAATAAGGCCGGGATGATGGCGGCTGCTGTTTTCCATCACAGCGCCGCCGTCGTCCAAAAACACAATGCTGGAATGCAGACTGGCCGTGCCCACACAATCCGGCTTGGGTGGAAATGCGCTCCACTCAAAATACGCCGAGCCGATAGCTTCCGTGGACCCGAAATCGTTGAACAGCCGCACACCCGGCAGCAGCTCTCGCAGCAGCTCTTTGTCGCGCTCAGGAATCACCGCGCTGCCGACGCTCACAATCCGTATCTGCGGAGCGGCCTCCAGCAGGAGCTTCTGCGCACGGTTCAGGATTTGCGCCACCTGCGCCGGTACAAATTGCAGGATACTGCAATGATACTTTTTAATGGCGCTAAAAACATTGCCGAACAGCATTGCCGCTCCCATAATGACCGCCGCCGCGCCGCTGACCAACATAGCCTCCACGCGCCGCAGTCCGCCGCTGTGGGAGAGCACCTGGGGGATCAGCGCGACGTCGCCGGGTGTTATCTCATAGGAGTACCGCACGTTATCCGCGCCGCAGAAGCGGCAGCGAAAACTCGACAGCACGCCCTTGCTCCTCCCTGTGGTGCCAGTGGTGCAAATCACGCAGGCAATCCGCTCCGGATCCGGCGGGGCAAACGGGGCCTCTTCACCAGCCAGAGTATATTCCACTGGTAAAACCGCCGCCCCAAATTGTCCCGCAAGCGCGGCCATACGCTCCTCGGATGCCGTCGCCTCAACCGGAATGGCAACGCTCTTTGCTGCCTGAATGCCGTAAAACGCCACAAGGTGCGCAATCGTCTGCCGTGTCTGCAAAATATAGTACCGGCCGGGCTGGACATTCCGTGCATATCTCAGGATCCGCGACCAGAAGGACGCATAGGTAACCTGTTCCCCGCTTGCGGCGTCGATCAGGCAAATCTGGTTCGGTGTGCTCTGGGCGTAGTATTGGAGCCGGGATAAAATCGTTTGATTGGAATCACTCATCTGCTGGATACTCCTTATATTCAACTCGATAGCCCCATTCCCTTGCTGGTTAGAAACACACCTGTTACCCTGTAACCATATACATCCAAGGTGAGCGCCGCTCAGTCAAATGAGATGTGAAAAACCGCGCACCCACCGCTTCAAAAGTCAGGCATGATTCCTCAGTTAAGCGGACTGCAAATCAAATATGACGCAGCGGGAGCTTACTTAGCTCCTGCATTTTTCAACAAGGGCAGTGATCGCACTTACCGACTCGAAGTTCTCCGACAGAACATCTTCCGGGTCAATCTCAATCTCAAACTCGCGCTCCAAGTCCATGATGAGGCTCATAATATCAAGTGAATCAAGAATCCCAGAGGATACGAGGCTGGTACTGTCCAAATGCAGCTCAGCCTTTTTGTTTACCTGGACTAAAACCGCGCTGACACGTTCTTTCATGTTTTCCATTATAATCTGCCTTTCTGCGAAAGGCACCGATAAGGTTATGAAACTTGGGTGCTTTCGCCATAGATGCTAATTTGTTATATCGCCCATGGAGACGTTCGGTACACTACAGGAACTGAGTAGGTGAGCGGCGGAACTGTATAACAGCACCCCCGCGTTTGAACGCAGCATTCCCATTCTCCTTATTGGGCTTGGCTGCGGCAAAATTCATCCAGCAGCTCAATATTCTCTACATACGCAGCAGAGGCGTCGGGGCATATCTTTTTCGTAAAAGCACATAGCGTCTTCCCTACGCCCAACTCGACAAGCTCGCCGCCCCTTTCTGCCAAAATGTGCCGAATCGTGTCCGTCCACTGTACCGGAGAGACCGTCTGCCGCAGAACACAGTCCCGTATGTCCTCCGCTTCCCTGTGGGCCTTTCCATCCACATTCATATAGATCGGAATGGCCGCGTTCTGAAACGGTATCCTTTCAAACGCGCTCTCCAGGGCGGCACGCGCCGGCTCCATCAGCGCGCAGTGAAAGGGCGCGCTGACCGGAAGTACCATTGCGCGGATTTTGCGCTCCTTCGCAATGACCAGGAGTTGATTGACGGCTTCTATTTCTCCGGATACTACGATCTGCTCAGGAGAATTGAAGTTCGCCGGTATGACATAGCCTTCCACTTCTTTGCACAGGGCCTCCACATCCTGCGGGCCCAGCTTCATCACTGCCGCCATGGCGCCCTGACCAGCCGGGACGGCCTCCTGCATGGCATCGGCGCGGATCTGGATCACACGAAACGCGTCCTCCGTCGTAATCACCCCGCCGGCGGCAAGAGCTGCATATTCACCAAGAGAAAACCCCGCAGCGGCAGCTGGCTGAACGCCTCTTTCTATCATTGCCGCATGGACCGCCAAATCTGCGGCCAACATACAGGGCTGTGTATTGTGGGTCAGATTTAACTCTTCCTGCGTGCCGGAAAAGCAGAGCTCCGATATAGGCCTCCCCAGGACCTTATCCGCCAAATGAAAGATTGCCCTGGCGGCGGGACTGCTGTCATAAAGGGATTTTCCCATGCCCGGCCTCTGCGCCCCCTGGCCGCTGAATAAAAATGATATATTTCTCCTCGTATGGCTCACAATCAGTCCCTTTCCTTCTTATCCACCTGCAGCAGATGGTGATCCCGCAGCCGGAAGCAGCCGTAGTGGCCCGGAAGGACCAGCATATTGCCGTCCAGCTGTTTCAGCTGCGGAAGCGTGCTCCGCTGGAACGCCTCCGGGTCACTCCCGGGAAGACGCGATGCGGGGACAGATTTGCGCAGCATACAGTCGCCTGAAAACAGCGTATCGCCGTCCAGTAAAATCAGCGCAGAGCCCGTGCTGTGGCCGGGAGCCAGCCTGAGCACAATATGGTGCCCCATCCAGTCAATCGTCTGTCCCTCTTCAACAATCTCGTCCGCACAGCAGACATATGCCTGGTCAACCCGCTGCCCGGACAGGCCCTGTACCTCCAGCCATTCTCCAAAAAATTTCGCGCGGTTCCGTGCAGGACTCTGCATGCCCTCATCACATGCCCGGCTGGCATAGAGCGGAATTTTATACTCCGCTTTGTACCCGTTCACACCGCTTACATGGTCATAGTGCTCGTGGGTTACCAGCATAAAATCCAACGTCAGGCCAGAGAGCAGGCCCTTCGCCTCAGGGCTGAAATATGGATCAATGATGATGCAGCGCCCGCCCTCTGAAACCACGTACATATTTGAGCTCAGCAGCGGAGACGTATAGCGGTCAATCTCCATTACTGCATATAGGCAAGAATGTCGCTCACCGTGGACAGCTCCTTGATCTGCGCGCCGGTGATCGTCTTTCCAAAGTGCTCATCCAGCATAACGATCAGAGAAAGGGCCGCAATAGAATCCCAGCCGTCTACATCGTCCAGCACCGTCTCTGCGGTCAGCTCACCCTCGTTGGTGTCCATGGCTTCCTCAATCAGCGCAAGTTTCTTTTTCAGTTCCATTTTAAATATCTCCTTTATAAATCAAAATATTGTATGGGGCGGCCATCATGTCCGCCGGATATATACATCTGCTGGCCGGTTATTTTACTGCTCATATTACTCAGCAGAAATATAATTGTATTCGCAATGTCCTCCGCTTGAATGACCTCCAGCGGATAAAACGCTCTCGCCTGTTCCTCCGGCAAATTCTCAAAATAACTCTTGGTCATTGGGGTTGAGGTCATATCTGGCTGTACGGAATTGACCCGCACCTTTCTTACCGCGAATTCAAGGGAAGCCACCATTGTTGCCGCATCAATCGCCGCCTTGCTGCTGGCATAGGCCGCCTGCGACTTATTGGGGATTTTTGAAGAAGCTGACGAAACCGCGACAATCGCTCCACGATCATTCAGCACCCGTTTGGAGCTGAATATTCTCAACAGCTCAAAATAGGGAAGGTAGTTTACGTTCATCATATTCTGAAGGGGTTCTGTCGTTTCAGCCCGGATAGGGACGTTTCTGGTCATCCCTGACGAGAAGACCAATCCATCAAACCGATTCCCATCTGTCTTGACGCAGTTGGACACATAGTCTTTCATTCCATCCAGATCTGTCAAGTCGCAGGGCATCACATAGTGGCCGCCGCCATCCATCATGGACAACGTCTCCTGGAGCCTGTCTGTATTCCGGCCATTCAGTATTACATGTCCACCTAATTGGCTGATTTTAACCGCAGCCGCCTGCCCAATCCCGGAGGAAGCCCCTGTAACAAGGTATTTCTTTCCTGTCAATCCAAACCAATCCATGTGCATATCCCCCCTAATTATATTTTTCATAGGTTAGACCATCATCATAGCGATCTTTTACCTTCATGATCGGAAAGCAGCCGCGAGGCTCTATTTTCACGCTCACAACCCCTAGAGACAGTCCAATCCCGAACCCGCAGGCAAGAACCTTTCCGCTAGAGGACAGGTCCGCCAGTTCTCCATAGTGGCGGCAAATGGTCAGCGGAATGGAAGCCCCGCCGGTGTTGGCATACTTGGTAATCGTCAGAGGTACTCGGTCTGCGGGAAACCCGATTTTTCGAACAAAGTTATCGACAATCAGTTTGTTTGCCTGATGGCAGGCCAGAATTTCATACTGGTCAAAGTCACAGTGGAAATGTTCTTTGAAATCCTTCATCATCCGCACAACATCTGTCAGTGAAAAGCGCATGATATCCATGCCCTCCATGTATGACTTGTTGTGCAGCTCCGCAGCCTTTTCAAGCCCTACATCCTTTGCCACCATCGGCAAGGGATGCCGCTGACCGCCGTAGGGTACCACCAACGTAGACGCACCGCGGCCTATGGACCGCAAGAGACCGTATATGGGTTCAGCGTTTTCATCGTATTCGATCAATGTTGCTGACCCCGCATGGCCCAGCAGCATGGGAAAATTCTGATAGACATGGGTATCCGGAACCTGGTCTTCCGTCAAGCCGGTCATCAATAGTACCGCATGGCAGCCGGAGTTCAGGTGCATTGCCGCCTGGTATAGACCATAAACATAGGCAGAACACTCCAGCGGAACGTCATAGCACACGCACTCGTCAGACAGTCCCAGCCTGTCCTGCAAAATGCACGCTGTCACAGGGCTATAATAGTCCCGCGCGGCGGATGCGAAGATCAGTGCGTCAATTTTACTCCGGTCATAATCCAGTTCTGTCAGAATTTTCTCAGCGGCGGCGCAGCAGAGGTCCGAGGCTGTCACTCCCAGCCGATGGGTGGTATAGCGGCTCTCCACACCGGTGGATTGCGCGAACTTTTTTACATAATCCTCACCAAACTGCTCCGCATAATGAGAGGTATATTCCAAATCATCCGGGACGGAGGCTGCTATGGCTGTTATCTTTGTATTTCCTAGATGAAAAAAAGCCATTTTATCCCTCCGCAATCAAAAATAGGTATAACTCGTAATTCCGTCGTCAAATACTTCCCTCGTTTTGATAATCGGCAGACAGCGGCTCATATCCAGTTCAAATGCCGCCAAAGCGATATTCAGGCCAATACCAAAGGCAAAATTCAAAATTTTCTTTGTACCGCTATAAGCTTGGTTTCTCTCTGCGTAGTCGAGGATATTGATTGCCGTGCTGGCGCCTCTGGTATTGCCGTAACGGTCTAGGGAAATCAGGACCTTTTCCTTTGGCGCTTTAATCCGCTTGACTACATTGTCCACAATCAGCTTGTTGGCCTGGTGAATAGAGATCATGTCAAATTCGTCCGGCGCGCAGTCGAAATGCTGGAAGAATTCCTTTGCAGCCTTGGGCGCGTCCTTTATGCTGAAAGTAAACACATCCGCGCCGTCCATATGGGCGAACAGCTCCGCCCCCTCGAACTTCCTCTCTCCGCTGCCAAATACATATTCCGCCCCCCGCTCCTCGTAAACCGCGGCATAGGCATGCCTCTGCATCCCATAGGGAGCAATCAACGCTTTATACCCGCTGCCAATAGTGTGAATCCCTGCTTGAATGGGCGGACTTGCTGTATCCGATTTCTCCAGAACCATGGCCATACCGCAATCGCCAAAAAGCAATCCATCCTTTGTCGAATAATGCCTGCGGTTTGTATCCGCGTCCCCCACTAGCAGCAGCACCCGATTACACCCCGCCATAACGTTGGCGCAGGCCATTTGTATGCCGTAAGGAAACCCGGTGCATCCGATATTGGAATCGTACGCCACGGCGCAATGCTCCAAACCTAACCGATATTGGATGACGCAGGATGTAGGCGGAGTAATATAGTCCGGCGTCTGTGTAAGGAAAATCAACCCATCTATTGTATTTCTGCCGATATCCAGTTTGGCAAATATTTCGTTTGCTGCGGCAACACACAAATCTGACGAGGTTGTTCCAACGCCCGCACTGATATAGCGCCCCTGGATACCGGTAGTCTCGCAGAATTTTGCAATCTCACCTTCCGGAAAATCTCCCGCATAGTCTATAATGTGCTGGTAATGATCCGGCACAGCCGCCGCCAGGGCGGATATCCTGATGTTGGGAAAGTCAAAAAAAATCATACGCATCACCCAATTTTATTTGTCAAGGCAAACCTAAAAATCCATCTCTCGCGCCGGATTTCCAAACACCCGCTTCCCCGCTCTTACCCTGCGGAGCACCACGCCGCCCAGCCCGACATACGCATTGTCTTCTATCACTGCATGGGGAGCCACAGCAACATTTCCGCCTAAAAATACGGCTGTTCCCATCTGTACGCCGCCCATAATGTTGCAGCAGGAGGAGATGGTGGCATAGTCCCCAACCCGAACATCGTGACCGATACCGCAGCTTAACAGCGTTACAAAATCGCCGATACGCACATTAACGGTCATTCCAAATCCGCCATAAATAACGGTTCCCTTCCCGATCTCGTTGAAATTCCCAAGCCCCGCGCTTGGATGGATAATCGTCTCAAAAACCGCGCCCCGGTCCAACAGCATTGGCGCAAGCTTCTGTTTGGCCTGGGGGGACGCTATGCCCATAACCAGCACATCGTTTTCCTTCGGCACGTAGTCCTTGATGGCACCTACCACCCCGTAATCGCAGGCCTTTCCGGCCAGCGGGTCCTCCGTGTCGTCCAGAAAGCCCCTGATATTCCACCGCTGTCCCTGTATCCGGTGGATATCCTTGATGATCTGCAAAACCTCCCGGCCGCAGCCGCCTGCGCCAACGATATATAGCTCCTTCATACTACCTCCTCACAGCGGAATGTTGCCGTGCTTTTTCTTAACAGTCACCTTCCGCTTGCCAGCAAAAGTCTCCAATGCCGAGGCGATCCTGCTCCGGGTATCCTTCGGTTCGATCACCTCGTCAATATATCCCCCTGCTGCCGCAAGATATGGGTTCATATACTTCTCCGAATACTGCTCGATCAGCAGCTCCCTCTGCGTTGGATCCTCCCGCAGCTCCTTGCGGTACATGATCTCCACCGCGCCCTCCGCTCCCATCACCGCAATCTCCGCAATCGGCCAGGCAAGCACCAAGTCCGCGCCCATGAGCTTGCTGTTCATAGCGATATACGCGCCGCCATAGGCCTTGCGCATAATCAGGGTAATCTTCGGCACCGCCGCCTCTGAGAAGGCGTAGAGCAGTTTTGCGCCATGGCGAATGATTCCGCTGTGCTCCTGCTGGGAGCCAGGGAGAAATGCCGGTACATCCACAAGCACCACCAGCGGGATATTGAAGCAGTCACACATCCGGATAAAGCGCGCCATCTTGTCTGAACTGTGATAATCCAGGGATCCCCCCATGAACGCAGGCTGATTGGCCACAAATCCAACCGTGTTCCCGTCTATACGCCCCAGCCCAATAACCGCATTCCGCGCCCACTGAGACTGCACCTCGATAAAGCTGTCCTCATCCGCCATCGTTCCAATCACATGACGCACATCGTAGGGCCGCTTAGGGTTTTGCGGGACAATCCCCTCAATCTCGCCAGAGCGGTCAACCGCGGCTCCTTGACAGCAGGGCGGCTTCTCCTCCGAATTCTGGGGCAGATACTCCAGCAGTTTCCGAATGGCCTCCAGACAGCTCCTGTCGTCCGGACAGGAGAAGTGGGCCACGCCGCTCTTCTCCGTATGTACCCGCTCCCCGCCCAGCTCCTCCAGCGAGATGATCTCCCCGGTGACCGACTTGACTACCTGGGGCCCAGTGATGAACATATAGCTGGACTTTTGGACCATGAAGACAAAATCGCATATGGCGGGGGAGTAGCACGCGCCTCCCGCGCAGGGACCCATGATAGCCGCGATCTGGGGGATCACGCCGGAGGCCCGGGTGTTCCGGAGAAACATCCCCGAGTAGCCGCTCAGGGAGCATACCCCCTCCTCTATTCTCGCCCCGCCGCTGTCATTAATCATCACAATGGGAGCCCGCATCTCCAGCGCCATGTCCTGAATGGCACAAATTTTCCGTGCGTGGGCCTCCCCCAGCGTACCGCCCATTACTGTGAAATCCTCGGAGGACGCGAACGCCAGCCGCCCGTTGATTTTACCATAGCCAGTGACAACGCCATCACCAGGGACGCGTTTCAACGCCATGTCCGGCCCAGAGCTCCTGCACTCGATCAGTCCGCCTATTTCTACAAAGGTATCCGTATCAAACAGAATATCCAGTCGCTCTCGGGCAGTCAGCTTACCGGCGGTATGCTGTTTTACAATTCTCTCTGGGCCGCCGCCTTGAAGGGATTGCTGTTTCAAACCGCGGAGAAATTGATATTGGTGCTCATTCCACATATTTTAATTGGTTCCTTCAATCGAAGTTGACTCCCACCAGCCCCTATTGTCCAGATACCAGCGGATGGTTTGCTTGATGCCGTCCTGAAAGGGGGTCTCGGGCGCCCAGCCCAGCTCCCTGCGGATTTTCTCCGGGTCAATGGCGTAGCGCAGATCGTGGCCCTTCCGGTCCTCCACGTAGGTGATCAGGCTCTCCGGCCTCCCCAGCTCACGGCAGATCAGCCGCACAATGTCGATGTTCCGCATTTCATTGTGTCCGCCCACGTTGTACACCTCGCCCGTCCGGCCCTGACGCAAAATCAGGTCTATGGCCTTGCAGTGGTCCTCCACATACAGCCAGTCCCGCACATTGCGCCCCTGACCGTACACCGGCAGCGGCTGATCCCGCAGGGCGCTGGAGATCATCAGCGGGATCAGCTTTTCCGGGAATTGATAGGGTCCGTAGTTATTGGAGCACCTTGAGACCGTCACCGGCAGACCGTAGGTCCGGTGGTAGGACAATACCAGCAGGTCCGCCGCCGCCTTGGAGCTGCTGTAGGGGGAGCTGGTGTGCAGGGGCGTCTCCTCCGTGAACAGCAGGTCCGGGCGGTCCAGGGGCAGGTCCCCGTACACCTCGTCCGTGGAGACCTGGTGGAACCGGGATATCCCATAGGTCCGGCAGGCGTCCATCAGCGACGCCGTGCCCAGGATGTTGGTCCGCAGGAACACCTCCGGGTCCTCGATGGAGCGGTCCACATGGCTCTCCGCCGCGAAGTTCACCACAACGTCCGGGCGCTCCTCCTCGAAGAGCGCGCTCACCGCCGCCCGATCGCAGATATCCCCCCGCACAAACCGGAACCGGGGGTGGTCCATTGCCGGCGACAGGGTGTCCGGATTTCCCGCGTAGGTCAATTTGTCCAGGCACACCACACGGTCCTCCGGGCGGCGGTCCAGCATGTAAAAAATGAAGTTTGCGCCGATAAATCCCGCGCCGCCTGTCACCAGTACTGTCATGCACACCTCTCAGTTCCCGCCATCGTATAAAAGCCGGTCCTCCGCCACCCGCCGCAGGTGTTCGCCATAGGAGGACCTTCCGTACTGCTCCGCCGCCTCCAGAAGGGCCTCGCGGCTGATCCACCTGGCGTGGTAGGCCACCTCCTCCGGCGCGGAGATAATCAGTCCCTGCCGGTTCTGCACCGTCTCCACAAAGGACGCGGCCTCCATCAGGCTGTCCACGGTCCCCGCGTCCATCCACGCGAACCCGCGGCCCAGCACCTGGGCCCGCAGGCGGCCCTCCTCCAGATACAGACGGTTCAGGTCCGTGATCTCCAGCTCCCCCCGCGGGGAGGGCCGGAGCCGCTCTGCCAGCCCGGAGGCCCGGCCGTCATAGAAGTACAGCCCTGTGATGCAGTAATTGGACTTGGGCCGCTCCGGCTTCTCCTCCACCGACAGCACCCGGCAGTCCGCGTCAAACGCCGCGACTCCGAACCGCTCCGGGTCCTTGACGTAGTGGCAGAAGATGGTGGCATAGCCCGCCGCGGCGCTGCGCACCGCCGCCTGGAGGTTTCGCCGGAACCAGCCGCCATAGAAGATGTTGTCCCCCAGCACCAGGGCGCAGGGCTCCCCCTGGAGGAAATCCGCGCCAATGAGCAGCGCCTGGGCCAGTCCCTCCGGCCTCGGCTGCACAGCGTAGGACAGCCGGACACCGAACTGTCCGCCGTCCCCCAGCAGGCTCTGGAACTGGGGCAGGTCCTCCGGCGTGGAGATCAGCAGGATATCCCGGATTCCCGCCAGCATCAGCGTGGAGAGGGGGTAGTAGATCATGGGCTTGTCGTAGACCGGCAGCAGCTGCTTGGAGATGATCCTTGTCAGCGGATACAGCCTCGTGCCGGAGCCCCCGGCCAGGATAATGCCTTTCATTTCCGCCCCTCCCGGCAGCTCAGAATGATCTCGCAGATCCGGTCCGCTGTCTCCAGCGGCAGGTCCGCGTACAGCGGCAGGGTGAGGACCTGCCGGCTGATCCGCAGCGCCGTCGGCGTTTCCGCCGGGTCAAACCGCCCGCCGTAGCAGGAGAACGCGCTGGTCAGGGGGTAGAAATATTTCCGGGGCTTGACGCCCTGGGCCTCCAGCGCGGCGGAAACCTGGTCCCGGTCCGCGCCAAAGGTCTCCGGGTCAAATACCGCCGGGAAATAGGCGTAGTTTGTCTCCACCTCCGGCTGAATGGGGTTCAGCTGTATGCCGGCCACGCCCTCCAGGCGTGCCCGGAAGCGCTCCGCCACCCGCCTGCGCTTTTCGATTTCCTCTTCAATATGCCGCAGATTGCACAGCCCCATGGCCGCGCAGAACTCATTCATCTTGCCGTTGGCCCCGATCTCGTCCACCGCCTCCGGACCGTTGATGCCGAAGTCCTTCAACCGGGCCAGCCTGACCCCCAGCGCCTCATCGCGAAAGCAGGCCGCGCCGCCCTCGATGGTGTGGAACACCTTGGTTGCGTGGAAGCTGAAGCAGGACAGATCCCCGAAGCGCCCGATCCCCCGGCCGCGGTACCGGACGCCGAAGGCGTGGGCGGCGTCATAGAGGACCTTCAGACCGTGGTCTGCGGCAATTTCCGCTATTTTCTCCACCGCACAGACATTTCCGTACACATGAACCGGGAGGATGGCGCAGGTCCGGTCCGTTATCAGGCGTTCAAGCTTTGACGTGTCCATGGTGTATGTAACCGGGTCAATGTCGCAGAACACCGGCGTGAGGCCGCTGCGGACAATGGCCTGGGTGGTGGAGGCGAAGGTGAAGGGCGTGGTGATGACCTCGCCCCGGAGGCCCAGCGCCTGGAGCGCCAGCTCAATGGATATATGTCCGTTGACGAAAAGCTCCAGGCCCTCCACATCCAGATACCGCGCCAGCCCGGCCTTCAGCTGCTGATGCTTGCCGCCGTTGTTGGTCAGCCAACGGCTGTCCCACAGGCCTCGGATCTCCTCGATGTACTCCTCAAAGCTTGGCATGGAGGAGCGGGTAACATTGATTTTTTCCACAGATTTTCTCCTGTATGCGCCGCTTACAGCAGCCACTCCAGCTCCAGTTCCAACGCCGCCAGCTGAATATCCGGCTTGACCCGTTCCCCGTGGAAGTCGCTGCCGCCGGTAATATGCAGGCCATATTTCTCCGCCAGGCGCAGATAGAGTGTCTGCTGTGCCGCTGTATGACGGGGATAATAGCACTCAATGGCATCCAAGCCATACCCGGCCAGTTCCCCCACCAGCGCCGTCAGCGCCTCATCCTCCAGCTTCATCTGATAGGGGTGGGCCAGAGACGCCTTCCCACCGGCTGCCTTGACAGCCTCCACGCAGGTCCTCGCGTCCACCTTGAAGCGGTTGTTGATCTCCTGAAACTCCTCCGTGTCCAGCCAGCGGTCAAAAGCCTCATGGTTGGCAGCCGCGTAGCCGTGGCGGACGATCACCTGTGCGAAGTGGGGCCGCCCCACTACGCCCCCGGACGCCAGCGCTTCCACCTCCGCCAGAGGAATGTCCACGCCCTTTGACCGCAGATAGTCCATGATCTCATATTTCCTCCGGTTTCTGCGGCCTCGCATTTCCTGGCAGAGATTCGACAGCGGAGAGGGTCCGGTGCTAAAGCTGTAGCCAAGAATATGGAGATTTCGATACTCTCTGGCGCTCAGCTCCACGCCCCGCAAAATCCGCAGGCCCAGCGCCGCACCGGCTTGGGCGGCCTCGTCCAGGCCGTCCAGCGTGTCGTGGTCCGTCAGCGCCAGCGCCTCCAGACCCCGCTCCTTTGCCAGGCGCGCCAGCTCCGCGGGAGCATATTGTCCGTCTGAGGCGCTGCTGTGGGTGTGCAGGTCAGATATATATGTCACTTTCGTTCACCTCGCCTCTCCGTGGCATTGAGGAAAATATTTACGGTACAGAATCTTTATCATCCAGTCGCATCGATAAAATATCCATGACGGCTTATGAGAAAACTTTCTTTTTTCTAATACGTTATAATATTCTTCTGTTTTATTCGATCCTTTAATCAGCTTGAAGTGCTCCCGGTAGTAGTGCTCCGGAGGCGGTAACATCTGCATGCAGATTGTTTTGTCCGCATATTCGCCCCGAGCAAGGATCTTCTCAAGCATTGCGTCATAGGTTGTCTGCTCTCCGCTATCTTCGCGGTAAAGCGCATTAAAGGTGTCAATCCCCAGCACACCGTTTGCCCTGAAATTTTCAGCGTCCGCTACCACTGTCAGCGCGTTCTCCCATGCGGAGTGTATCGCAGACCCCGAACCCGCTATAACTGCGTCTACCTTGGTATACAGCATGCGCGGGATGGGAACACAGTTCCCCAAATATACCAGCTTAACATTTTTCGCATCTGAGAAGGTCTCCTCAATGAGTGATATGCGCTTTTTGACATCCCCGACAAATATAAATTGAATCTTTTTTTCCGGATGCGCATCGGAAAACTTACGCACATCCATCAAAATCGCAGGAACATATCCTTTTTCGATTCTGCCAATATAGCATATATTCCAATCCATTCGCTTTATCTGTGAAACTGCGTCATGCTCCACATCCTGAACAAGTCCTTCGGTTGCGGCCACAAACACCGCGTTCTCCTCCAATGAGACATATTTATACCCCTCAAAAAGTTGAGATATCGAGGTGTCATGTATACCCGCAATTTCTTTTCTTCTGTGTTTGAAGTCAAAAAAATCCAGGTATTCCTCATAAAATCTATCTTTTCCGCGAAAAGTCTCGTTACAGATAAAGCACACATGCTTTCCGCCCAGCAATTTTGCCAGCAGCTCTCCCCATAGCGCATATGCGGACGCCTGCGACTCAATCAATATCTTATCTTCGGTGTCACCAATTTGCCCGCACATATCCTGAAGTACGGAGTTTCTGATAAAGGCCGGCCAATTTCCCGGGGGAATAGAAATCTCTGGAAACCACCCAGCCGTATATTTCTGCAGGCTTTTTATGGCGCATCCGCCGCTATTGCTTCTTCCGCTGAAAAAAATGTGGACCATCCAGCCCTCAGCCTCCAGAAACTTTACCTTTCCAGCGTTATACGCCTGCATTCCGCCGATTGGATGGATATTGGCGGTTAATATAACATAATGATTCATATCTGTTCCTATCTGCGTTCATGAGGGGGCGCATACAGATTGATTGAACCTCAATCCACCTGATAAATATCCCGAGAATAAACCTTCTCCTTGACATCTGCCAAACAGCCATCGCAGCGATTTGCAAGAATCACATCACATTGGCGTTTAAATTGCTCCAGATCGTTTATAATCCTGCTGCCGAAAAAAGTACTTCCATCCTCCAATAGCGGCTCATATACCACCACGGCAGCGCCCTTCGCCTTGATCCGCTTCATCACTCCCTGGACGCTGCTCTGACGGAAGTTATCGGAGTTGGATTTCATTGTCAGCCGGTAGACGCCTATAACGCAGGAGTGCTCCGCGCCTGGCGCATAGTTCCCTTTTCCGCAGTAGTTGTAATATCCCGCCTTCGTCAATACCCGATCCGCAATAAAGTCTTTACGCGTGCGGTTACTGGCTACAATAGCCTCGATTAGATTTTCCGGAACATCCGAGTAGTTTGCCAGCAGCTGTCTCGTATCCTTGGGCAGACAATAACCGCCATAACCAAAGCTGGGATTGTTATAGCCCGTTCCGATCCTTGGATCAAGGCAGACGCCGTCAATAATCACCTTTGAATCTAAGCGCTTCATTTCAGCATAGGTATCCAGCTCATTAAAATAAGAGACGCGCAAAGCCAAATACGTGTTGGAAAACAGTTTGACTGCCTCCGCCTCAGTAAATCCCATATATAATGTTGGGATATCCTGTTTCGCCGCCCCCTCCTGGAGCAGGGCGGCAAAGCCTCGGGCTGCCTCCATCAGATTCTTGTCCCCCAGATCTGTTCCGACAATGATCCTGCTGGGATACAGGTTATCGTAAAGCGCTCTGGATTCTCGCAAGAACTCTGGACTGAAAATAATATTGGGGCTCCCGGTTTTTAACCGCACCGCCTCAGTATAGCCAACGGGTACGGTGCTTTTGATTACCATAACGGCATTGGGATTGCAGGACATCACAGAATGAATTGCCTTTTCCACAGCAGAAGTATCAAAATAATTTGTCTCACTGTCATAGTTGGTTGGGACGGCAATTACCACATACTCCGCATCGCTGTAGGCCAGCTTTTCATCTGTCGTCGCCGTCAGGTCCAATTCTTTTTCAGCAAGATATTTTTCAATATACTCATCCTGAAAAGGCGATCTCCTCTGGCCAATCAGCCTGACCTTTTCCGGTACGATATCAACGGCAGTAACATGGTTATGCTGCGCCAGAAGAATGGCGGCAGACAGTCCCACATAGCCCATGCCGGCGACGGCAATATTTTTGTCCATAATGTTCCCCTATAAGCCGATTCAAAGCTCCAGCGGCGCCCTCCATAGAATTTTGCTTTCCGGTATCTCCTGAAGAACCAGCTCTGATCTGATTTTCACCGCCTGCTCTTCCTCCAAAGCGGCGATAACTAAAAAATCAAATGCCACACCGCCAAGCGCCTCTACTTCAGTCACTTCCAAGCCTTCACGCTGGAACGTTCTCCAATCCTCGTCAACCCACAAAACCACGCTGCATGCGTCAAGCCTATGTATCTGCCGCCAATAGTGCTTTCCGATCATCCCGGCGCCATACAGCGCGATACGCTTACCGTCCAGCAAATTGATGAATGGAAACAGATAGGTTTTTAATTCCAGCTGCGCTTCCGGAGGAAAGCCCATTTTAACCGGTGTGCGGGCCATACGTGCCGACAGTTTTAATTTCAGCTGCGGCATCAGCGTTTTACACCGCGGATGCGCCATAAACGCAGGCGCAACATTATCATACAAGTCGCACTCACGCCGGATAATCTCACATCCGCGATTTGTCGAATGCGCAATGGAATTGCTCCTGACCCGATAGTGATAACCACATATATCTGTAATCAAAACTGAGCGGCATTTGAGAAGGTAGAGATAGGTAAATACCATATCCTCACCGCCTCGAATCGTTTCGCTGATCTGCGCATATATCTCCTTAGCGAAATCCGCCCGATATAATTTGTTCCACAGATAAGAGGCGATTCCTGATTTCAGATTAACAAGTCCGCCTGGCAGGGACGCGTTGATCATATGGTCCAGGATAAAATCCATCTCCTCCTGCGTCCGATAGGCTCCCGGAGTCAGCTTATCAAAGCAGCGGCGCGTTCCATTTTCAGAGTCCCGCATCCAATGCGCAATCACCAGATCAAAGCTGTCACGGTGATCCATCATCTGTTGAAGCAGGTCCTTATCAATGTAGTCATCGCCGTCGACAAACGCCATATAGGTTCCTGAAGCCATTTTTACGGCGGCCTTCCGTGCCGCGGTAACGCCTTGATTTTCCTGGGAAATCAGCTTTACTCTGGAATCAAGCTCCGCATATTTTCGACACAGCTCTTCTGAGCCGTCAGTAGAGCCATCATTCACAAGAATAATCTCAAGATTTTCATATGTCTGCTCAACAATGCTGGCAATGCTGCGTTCTACAAAAGGCTGGATATTATAAACCGGTACAATTACACTCAGCAGCTCGTTTGGCATCTTTTTATTCACAATTCCGTCCTCTGCACCCTCAGCTCTGTGATGTCGGCACGAAAGCATATAGGACTGTCTCTGAGCCTACAACTCCCGCCCCATTGTAATGACGCAGCTTAAAGCGATATTCTGGAAGCACGCAGTGCAGATAATCCATAATCGCTAAAATATCTCCGCTTTTATGATATACGCAAACAGCCAAAAGCGGTTTATCTCTCACGATAGTATTTTTTGCTCCATAAAGCGCGTCCAATTCCGCACCTTCAATATCCATCTTGATAAATCCGACTTCTGTCTCTGTGGCCACATCATCTAATGCGGCGGTTTTTATTTGAATGACCTCGCTGCCTGTATTACGTCTCTTTCCGTCAGCAGGCATCGGTTCATCCCCAACAATCCGGCTTCCGGAGGCAGATCGGGCGGAAAACGTTTTTTCGCCCGATTTTTCACTCAATCCGGAAGACAGCAGTTCGATGCGAAGGCCAGCGCCTTTAGCAATGTCACAGCATTTCTGGAAATTTTTAGGATCTGGTTCGAAGGCAATAATCTTAGAGTACTTCTTCCCACACCAATCTGCAAAGCAAATGCTTGTTTCCAGATCATAGCATCCAGCATCTATAAACGCTTTTCCATTAAAAAGGGATTCTGAAAGCTCAAAATATCGGTGCTCAGTCAGCGTCTTATGAATCACCAGCCGTACCCAAAACATGACCTGCGTTTCGGGGAAATGACGGGCCATCAAAATGTCATAGATTTCCTCAGAGGACTCCGCGCTGCAAATCAGCACATAGCATTCCTGGCAATGTTCAAAAACATATTCCGGGTCATACACAGCCTTTCCCAACACGCCGTTTACATATTTTTCATGATTTCTTGCACAATAGGCGTAAAAGTCGGCTCCCTGTTTTAGCAGGTACTCGCCAATTCTCTGACCAACACCGGATGCCCCATACAAAAAGAGCTTTTTCCCCTTTTGCAGCAACATTTTTGCACGTTCAGTGATCTGTGACCACCAATGAAAGCTTTCCGCTGCATCTATATCGCCTAATTCAAAGAGTTTGATCGCGTTTTCCATATTCGGCTCGCAATCATATTGCAGCCGGGCCCAAAAAAGCCTTTTAGACTGCTCATCCTCCAACAGGCTGTACATCTCAGAAAGATTTGCAGCCCATTTATACACATTCTCCATTTCAATCCGCTCCTTAATCGCATCTTCAAAATGCCGACATCATACGGACATACATGTCTTTCAAACAGACGCACGGCACCCATCCAAGGGCTTTCAATTTTGACGTATCCAGATTCAAATATCCAGCGGGACGGTACTGCTGCTCCTCTGCCTGCCCAGCGTTCACCTTGACGCCGGTCACGCCTTTTCCAAATGTGCTGGTCACCAGTTCCGCCATCTCCCGCACTGCGCAGTAGGTCGCCTCATTTGCGGCATTGTAGGCCGCCCCCCGTTCTCCTCTCGCCAGCAGAAGAAGAACCGCCGATACCGCATCCATGGTGTATAGATACATATTTTCCTTGGACCCGTCAGTATTGAGCCGGATATCCCGTCCCTCCAGCGCACAGCGGGCCATATAAGCAAAGACGCGGCCATCATTTTTGTCTACGCCCGGTCCGAAGGTCTGGGCCAGACGGGCAATGGTCACTGGGACGCCAAATTCTTTCGCATAAGCACAGCACAGATTTTCCGCCATGCGCTTGCCCTCCGGATAACTGCTGCGCGGCGAGATGATATCAATATGGCCGAGGTCTGATTCCCGCAGCTTGTCTCGGGTCTTTACCTCGCCATAGACCTCCATGCTGGACAGGAACACCGCGCCAGAAACCTGTTTTTCCCGGGCGAGCTCTAAGACGCGCCTTGTTCCCGCATAGATTGTCTCTATCGTTTCCACCGGGCGCTCTGCAAAGTAGGCGCTGGACGTCGGGCAGGCACAGTGGACAATATAATCCACCGCATCAGCCATTTCAGGCAGATCTTCTACTGTCCCCACATGAAAGGCCAGCATATTTTCCGCATCAGGGAACCAGTCAAAAAACTTTTCCTCCGCCCGCTTTCTGTCCCGGACCAGCGCTGCTATGCGGATATTCCCCTGGCGGGATAAGTTGTATTGGAGCAGCGCACAGATCAGTGTATAGCCAATCAGGCCCGTTGCGCCTGTAATAAAAACTGACTTATTACGGAGCTGTTCCCAGGGGATAAACGGGACTGACAAAATCCCATTCAAGTCCTCCTGAAATGTCTGGTTGTTTCTCAGCATTGCTCTCACATCCCCAAAACCATCTGACTTTCCTGTAAATCATGAATCGCCTTAAATATGTAATAATCCTCAGGCGTCGTGATTTTTATATTGCTGGATTGGCAGGGAACAAAATGCAGCTCTTTTCCCAGAGTTGTCATAATGGTACAGGTGTCAATGGTTGTTGAATCCGGCATATTCTGCGCCGCCTCATGGGCCCACAGCGCGTCCCCGTAGTAGAAGGTCTGGGGCGCCTTTGCGATATAGAGCTTCTTCCGCTCAATGGTCGTTTCCACCGTTTTTCCGTCCTCACTTACTACGCCTGTCTCAGTAAACGGGTCCACAGTAATCGCGTTTCCAAACTGCCGGATACACGTCAGATTATCATCAATCAGCCTGCTTGTAATCAGCGGACGGACTGCGTCGTGCATCAGGATGATATCGTCGTCCCTGCAGACGTCCCGCAGCGCACGGAGCGCAAGAAGCTTTGACTGCTGTGATGTCGCGCCGCCTGGTAAGACCTTTATCAGCTTGCTGATCCCATACTTTTCCGCAATTCTTTGCAGATGATCCAGCCAGCCCTCCAGGCACGGTACAACAATCGCGTCAATTTCCTGGTGAGCCTGGAATATCTCCAGTGTATACGCAATAACAGGCTTGCCGTAGAGCTCTAAAAATTGCTTGGGACGTGCGCTGTTCCGCATCCGCTGTCCAGTGCCGCCTGCAAAAACCAGCGCCACATTCATCCCAGCGCCTCCTCCAGCCCAAATGCCCTCCACAGCCGGTCCACAATTACCTCCGGCGTCTCCTGCCCGTCGTTTTCCACCACGGCGTCAGGCTCCTTGGGCTCGTCATACGGCAGATCCACCCCAACAACGTCCTTTCTTCCTGAGCTGTACAGGCCCTTCTGGTCCCGCCTGATGAGGGTCTCCCAATTCGTCTTGACATAGATTTCCACATAGTTTTCTATGTTCTCCCGGTTCCAGTCCCGCACCGCATCGTACATGGCAATGCTGCACACCACCACGTCGATCCCCTGATCCGCAATCTCCTTCCACAGGCGGAAGCTTTGCAGCGCACGGTCCCGGCGCTCCTGGGTGGAGTATCCGGTGCTGAGCGTGATAATCCGCATCTTGTCCCCATCCGCCAGAATCACATTGGGCTTTCTTGCTTTCAGCCGCCGGTGAAACAATCCGCCGATTGTCGTTTTGCCCGCGCCGGCCAAGCCAGTAAAGAAATAAACTGTCCCCTTTTCTCCCATGGGCCCTATTCACCCTCTTCCTTATCAGTGGTAGATTGGATTTTCCAGCAGCTCCGGGGTTGGCTGGAGCATGGGCATCATGCGCAGCGGCTGGCCGTTTTTATTGACAAAGCGCAGACCTCTTAACAGCATGTTTGCGTTCTCTCTGCGGTTTTCCTTGATGGAGTTCATATACTTTTCCAAAAGCTGGTCCCGCACCTTCTGCTCCGCCTCCGGACTGAGCTCCCGGTTTCCTGCGCTCAGCTTTGTTGTGCTAAAAACCGCTTTCCACGACTCTCTCATGTAATAATCTATGGTCTCGAATTTATCAATCAATTCCGCTACACGATGCTCATCCATGGGCGCATTATCATAGTATTGAAAGCTGTAGCCGTAGTACTCATAGGCATCTCGGAGAAAAAATTCAAGGAAATAGCGCTCGCTGTCATTGACGTACTCATCATAGGTGCGATAGACTGCCGCCGGATCAAATCCGTTCGCGTAGACCTTACTGTAGCCAGACGCCTCTCCCCCCTCGGAGCAGTAGGTCATACTTTCCGTATAGGGCAGGTCCAGGAATGCCGCCAAAGCGGTGAAGGTGGCCCTGGGATTCAGCTTGCCGTCCTCAAAGCGCACCAAAATGCTGTCTTTATACAGCCGGTCCTCCGGGTCAATCATAAAGCTGCGGTTAAAAATTCGCTCAGACATGGCGTCGCTGACCACAGCAGTTGTCTTTCTCTTGCCCTCCGCATGATCCTTGACGCTCTGCTTTGCCATGGCGTCCATGAATTTCACTGTACCGCCGTGACTGGTGGTAAAGCGGCGCATCGGGGTAAACGTTTTGATATATTTGAAATTTTTAAACAGGGATGAGTTTCGTATTTCCTCATAGTTCGGCGCGTCCAGGATGGTTCTCCCGGTGTGCTCCTCTATTCCCAGGGAATACATGATGTTGGAAAAGTGGGGCTGGAAGAAGACCGCAGGTACAATCCGCGACGCCGGATCCAGCCCGGCCGTGGCCATTTTGTTCTGAAGATACATGAGCACCAGGAAATCCTTGTCCGTGCGGTTTTTCATTCGGTAGATTTCCTCCGCATGCTGGGGATCGGCCCACTCCTTGAATACCTGAATTGCCTGCTTTACACTTCCGGCGGAAGCCAGAGTATCCCGCAATACCTTGACATTCTCTACTGCATTTGACATCATAATCGACGGCAAAACCAGAAGATTGGGGTGATTATCAAAAACCTCATTAAAAAAGTCGCCGCCGTTGTGGGTGGACAGCTGGGTATGCCAAATAAGGCGCGTAATCTCCTGTATGCCAACCAGCTTGATAGAATACTGGCTATAGTCAATCCCAAAACGCGCTTTGAAGTCAATGGGGTACAGGGAGCGCTCGTCCTCGATCAGAAAGACCAGCTTCTCCTCCTCCAGCAGAGGGCGCATGTTCAGACATTGTAAATAGGAGCAGAAGACGGACCAGTCTGTGTAGTGCAGGTAGACGTGATTTTCCCGCCCTACATACTCACTTTTCCGCACATTATCGCGCAAATATTCCAGTTCATACTGGGAGGTAACGTCCTCGGCCAGAACCGGATTCTCTAAATCCTTGAAGAAATTCCGGCTGATGACGGGATTTTTGAAGTTTACATAGTCGCCAAAGGTCTGCTGTTCCCGGTAAAAGGGTACATAGCCGTGGCTGTCGTCATAGGGATAAAAGCGAATGGGAAGCTCCTCAAATGGGAGAAAATCCTTCCGAAAGAGATAGGGATATTTTTTCAAAAGCTTGCAGTTCCGCTCGTAGCGGCCCTGCATCATCTTAATATTGGGCTCGTAGAACACCTTGGTTACCAGTGGGAAGATTTCCTCCCGGAAATGTCCCCGTTGGTACAAGTCAAGAAAACAGGTATATGAAACCTTATAGTTCCCGCCGGATTGCAGGATATAGGCCGCCGCTTCCAGCTCCGCCGCCGGGTCCTCCTTTTGGTGAATCACCAGACTGTATGCGTCGCAGGCATCCTCTGTGCTGCCCAGGGCGGCCAGCTTGCGGGCAATTTCAATAGCTTCCATCGGATTCCTTTCCACAAGAAAAAGGGGCGGGCCGGAGCCCGCCCCCTCTCTCGCTTGGATATGATCGGTTTTCGTAAGAGAACCGTCCAGGCCGGGCCGCTGATTAGCCCAGCAGCTGGAGCACGCCCTGGGGCACCTGGTTCGCCTGAGCCAGCATGGCCTGGGCGGACTGGACCAGGATGTTGTTCTTCACGTAGCTCATCATTTCCTCGGCCACGTCGGTGTCGCGGATGGTGGACTCGGCGTCCTGGATGTTCTCGGCCATCACGGACAGGTTGTTCTGGGTGTGCTCCAGACGGTTCTGGGTAGCGCCCAGGTCGCCGCGCACGCCGGAGACGTAGTTGATCGCGTCCTTGATGGTCTGAATCGCCTTTGCGGCGTTGTCCTGATTGCTGATGTCAACGTCCGCGATGGACTGACCGGTGGTGGCGGACTTCATGGAGGCGGTGTGCATGTTGCCGATGCCAACCTGCAGCTGGTTGAAGCTGTCGCTGGTGTCGCCGATCTGGAGGGTCAGCGGCTTGCCCGCAACGTCCTTGCCTGTGCAGCTCACCTTGTTCTGGAACTGCTCCTTGGTGAACAGGTAGGTGTCCTTATCATCCTTGTCATAGTAGTCGTACTTCTCCTCCAGCGTGATGGTCTTTCCATTCACGCCAACGGTGAAGACGCTGCTGCTGGCGGCAGCCCTGGTGACGCGGGTAGCGATCTCTTCCAGGGTCGCGGCATCCGTCTTGACCTTTCCATTATCATCCAGCAGATCCATCACGCCAATTACCTGACCGGACACGGAGGAGGAGTCCTTGTCGAAGGTGATGGACATATCTCCAATCTTCAAGGTGCCGCCGTTAGCCAGCGCGGTCGCCACCTCTGCGGTGATGTCGAAGTGACCGTGGGCCAGCTGGTTGCCCTTCTTCTCCACGCCGTTTGTCACGTTCTGGGCATAGCAGTTGTAGGAGTAATCCTCGCCAAACTTTGCGCTGCCAGATGCCTCAATCGTCACCTGCTGTCTGGCGTCAAAGGTGATCGCGCTGCCGCTTGTCTGCTGAATTGTAATAACGCCATCATTAATAGACAGCGCAAACGCAGCGGAGGCTGCCGCGCCCGCCAGCGTGCCCGTGAGCGACACAGAAGAGGCCGATCCAGCGCTAAAGCTTAGACTGTTGACGTCAATCACAGAGCCCTTGCTGATTGATGCACTGGCTTTCACGGTGATTGTGAGGGACTGACCCGCAACCTGTACCTTCAGCTTAAAGGTTCCACTCGCAGCAATCGTCGCGTCAGCGACAGCGCCCTCCAGGGCCTGCTTCAAATCAATGTCAAAGCTGGCGTACTGGGCGGAAGCGCCGGCCTTGTGCAGCTGGGCCATGTCGCAGTCCATCTTGATGGACACATCCACGCTGGTACCCGCAGCGCCAGTGGCCGTATCCAGAGAGCCGTCCAGCAGCTTGATGCCGTTGAAGTTAGCGGAGTCGGCAATGCGGTTGATTTCGGTCTTCAGCTGGTCAACCTCCTTCTGGAGGTTGAGGCGGTCCACCTCGTTGTCATAGGTGCCGTTGGCGGACTGGGTGGCCAGGTAATCCATGCGGTTGAGCATGTCCTGGATCTCCTGCATGGCGCCCTCGGAGGTCTTCACCAGGGAGATGCCGTCTTTGACGTTCTTGGTCGCGGCGTTCAGGCCGGTGATCTGGGCACGCATCTTCTCGGAAATGGCCAAACCGGCGGCGTCGTCGCCGGCGCGGTTGATCTTGTAGCCGGAAGACAGCTTCTCCAGGTTCTTGCTCAGCGCGGAGGTGTTAATGTTGTAGTTCCGGTAGGCGTTCATCGCCATGATATTATGCTGAATTCTCATTTTAGTGCTTCCTTTCAATAAAATGTTGTAGTAGGATTGCGGTTTTTGGCGCGCCGGGACTTCCCTGTCTCAGCGCATGGGTGGAGCGCCGTGCGGTCCAGGCTCCGTGGCCTTTGGGCGCGTGGACCGTTCAGCGCGGGACTGTATTCCAGCCGGTTCGCGAAACCGGGTGAAATCAAAAACATTATTGCGCGGCCAGATCGTCCTCCCAGAAGGCGGGGATGATGCGGTCCAGCTGCTTTCGCAGGGCCTCCGCCTCCTCGTCGGAGCCGTTCTCCTCCAAACGGTCGAATACCAGCTTCATGGCGCGCACCGCCCGCTCCCGGTCGTCGTTCCAGCGGAAGATCTGGTCGCGGTACGTCCGCCCCTTTTTCCTGGCCGGAGGCGCGAGGCAGGCCGGACGCTCTCCGCCCTGCCGCTCCAGCAGGGTTCCGCGCACAACGGGCATCTCCCGCGGCGCATCTACCGCCACGTCGGCCCGTCCTCCGGCAACGCGCTTGAGCTGGACCACGATATCGCCGTTGATGGTCAGGTACTCATCCGGGAGCAAAGTCAATTTCAACATCACGCTTCTCCTTATATACCGGGCGCGGCCCTGTCCTTTGGGCCGCAGTCTGTCTCAACCCGCGCAGCTTCCGGCCTGCTCCCTGCGCATGACCGCCCTCCGAAAGGAGGCCCTCGCCATGCCGCAGCGGTCCGCCGCCTCGGTCAGCGACAGTTCGCCGTCCCGCCACGCCTTGCAGCAGCTTTCAAAATTGCCGGGCAGCGGCTTTGGCGATGGACCGAAGCGAACGCCCTTGGCCTTCGCCTCCGCGATGCCTTCCGCCTGCCGCCGGCGGCGCTCCGCCCGCTGCCGCTCCTTCGCAGCTGTGAGAAACAGTTCCGACACGAGTCCGCCCAGCAGCTGTTCTGTGCTGACAGGGGCATCCAGCGCAGTAATCCGAGATACGATCTCCTCTGCCATAGCCTGCAACTGGGCCTGGATTTCGCCGCCGCAGTCTCCAGGGGGGATAGCGCGGTCTGTCATCATGATCTTCTCAACCTTTCGGAACCTGTCGAACCTGTTACAAAAGGTATGCTTTTTGTAACACGGGCTCGAAGTCTGAAAAAATTTCATTTACCCCTTAATTTTGGTTTCTACCTGCCGATATAGTGTTTGAAAGCGATGTGGGAAAGCTGTTACAGAAGGTATACCTTTTGTAACAGCTTTTTATTGGTTTCTGTTTGAAAACACCGCATTTCTCCGCGGATTCCAGAACTTTTCAAGCCTGATTTACTGGTATCTCACTCCGAAAAAACCACACTTTTGAATAAGCGGCGCTTAAAAAAATGCAAAACAACAGCGCCGGGGTCCTTCTGTTACAAAGGCCCCCGGCGCTGTTTCTCTTTTTGGCACACTATAAGGCGCAGTGCTCCTTCGCCCTGCGCAGGAAGGTCTGGTAGGAGATCCCCAGCTCCCTCGCCGCGTTCCTGGACGAGATGCCGCCCTCCTGCCACAGCTCCGCCAAATCCCGGAAGTCCTCCGGGAGCTCGATGCGCTCCCGGCCCAGCAGGCCGCCCCGCTCCCTCGCCGCAGCGATTCCCTCGGCCTGCCGCTGCCGGATATTTTCC
>OFFJ01000573.1_pt1 | contig 30455 bp, 25 predicted proteins | sample 1521261 | NCBI WGS metagenome assembly OFFJ01 (sample SAMEA3504122, study PRJEB24116) | mouse gut metagenome | biome: mouse gut; feature: mouse-associated habitat; material: faeces | place: Denmark | collected 2011 | reverse complement strand
CATAGCGGAAGAAGTGTACATTCCCCTGCTTCTGAGACTCGCATTAATTGCTCTCAGGCGTTCCTTTTCACCTTTTGACGAACTGATTACCTCACGCCGTATTTCTCTCAAACCCTCGTTGATGCTCGCCATGCGCAGCGCAGATTCACATGCAGTACGCGAACTTTCATCAAGCTGACTTTCGAGATCCGACTGGCGTTCCTTTAAAAGCAACTGATCATATTCAAATGTCATCGTCTTTATTATGTCTCTTCGTCTTTTTACACGGTACTCACCAGCAATATAATGACAACATATTATGATAATCCAACAAATAACCGATACAGACAGTATGAGCCATGCAATTTTCTTCGAAGAAAGTACATATGCATTTTTAAGTGAGGCGTAATCATCAGGATTGATATTTTCGGCCATCATTGAGTTTTTAAGTCTGTCGTTGACGATATTTAGAGAATCACTCAATTCAATGACGCGCCTGAAATTGCCGGCGGCCAGAGAATATTCGCCGATTCCCTGCAGAGCTTCACCCTCCGCTCGAAGCAAATGCCGTCTCTGCAACGGAGCGGATACAGAAAGTTCCATCAAATCCTGACGCGAATACAGTAAATTAAGAGATGCTGCATAGTGGCTCCTATCATTGAGAAAACCGGCACAATGGATCAAAGCTGTGAGTTGATTGATGTTACGCGGCTCAAAATCGAGGGCACGTCTGAAATAGCGTTCGGATGTAGAGGTATCTCCCATAAGCTCATATATGTAACCTCCTTCTCCATTCCAGATAATACCAAGCGACGGACTACCATCTACATATTCCCCTGCTTTTGTCCATGCCCTGATAGCCTCTACGAAATTACCTATCATAGAATTGTACTGCGACACTGAGAGCCAATACTGCGCAAGCGAAGTGTTTCTACGAGTCTCCGACACCGATCCGAGACGCAATGCACACTCGCCACCGCGCTCAAGAGCGATTCTAGCAGCATCATAAAGACCTATCGTGCATAATATGTCACTCATGCCGACATATTCCTTTAAGTCCCAATATAGCAAGGAATCCGGTTTATGTTTCGTTATAACACAATCAGCTCTGGTGAGGAAATCCTCAATTCGGTTCAGATTTAAAAGAGCCATCCCATTAAAATTGGACACACGCAGCCAGTCATCTATATTAAGGTTGCCATTGTCGAGCAATGTTGAGGTCTCCTTTTCAAGAATATTGAAATTACCATCTTCAAACAACACTTTTAGCCGCGAATAGTCGGGTGCAACATACCGTGCGCCTCCCGGCAACGCAAGATATGCTACAGACAAGATTACTGAAATTATTCTAATCATACAATTCCTTATCATTCAATAAAATCAAATCTACTATCTTTTTCTTTATATCATGCTGTTGATTTGTCAAAAAATAATCACCATACATAAATTTTTGATGTGAATTTAAAGGAGAAATAAGGTAACTATTCGCCTGAAACAAAGATTCAAGGTTCTCCCCAAGACTCTCCTGAAATAACTGCATGGTATCTTTTAAATCCTCTACCCCGACAAGCTGAAGTCCTTTGGATGTATATTTATATAATTCTTTTCCAGTTTCCACAAAAGTATACAATCGTACATCTGGTGCTAAATGTTTTAGGTAATATCTATTCTTTTCTAATTGATTTTGAATAGCCTCCACTCCTACCTCTTCACTTTTTAATTCAATATTCAAAACGAGATTATCCTTATCAAGTTTTATCAAATCAAATTCTTTTCCAATTTGTTCTATCGTAAATGAAAGAAAAAAAATTTCAAAATCCTTTATTTCAACCCCAATACCTAATAACATATTAACAAGACTTCTTATAGCATAAAACTCTTGTGGTTTTACCTTTAACTTTTTTGACCTTTTTGACAAAATATTTTCAAATTCAGTAGCCATATCCTCTTGTATTCTTGAATATGTATATATATTTATTGCTTTCATGTTCCCCATCCTCTGAATAGCCTTGAAATTTATTTGTCCCTTTCTTTACATTATAAATTATCTCTCATATTTCATCAATCAGTATTTTTCATGTGATAATAAAAACCCCTATAAATGGCATATTAACACCATCTACAAGGGTTCTTATTCTTATCGTTATCTGCCTAATTTCGACAAATTTCTAAGCATTCATCTGCGCTGCAACCTCAGCCGCAAAATCTTCTTTCTTCTTCTCAATACCTTCGCCTGTCTCAAATCGGATAAATCTTTTAACACTAAGGTTTGCGCCGTTCTCTTTTGCAACCTTCTCTACATATTTGCCTACCGTAAGGTCGCTATCCTGTACATATACCTGATCTAACAGACATACTTCTTTCAATTCCTTATTCAGACGTCCGATGATCATCTTTTCAATAATGTTGTCAGGCTTATTCGGATTCTCCTGTTTTGCCTGTGCAAGAAGGATCTCTTTCTCTTTGTCAAGATAATCCTGAGATACTTCATCGCGAGATACATATTTCGGAGTCATAGCTGCAATCTGCATAGCTACATTCTTCAGACACTTCTTAATCTCATCGTTTACAACATCTGTGTCAGCATCTACAAGCACACCAATACGCCCGCCGCCATGGATATAAGATACGATACATCCTTCGGACTCAAGCTTCTCAAATCTTCTGATGTTCAGATTTTCTCCGATTCTTGCAATCTTAGCAACCAGAGCATCCTTCACTGTCTGAGAATCATCAGCTATCCATGTCTCTGCCATAAATGCGTCCATATCTGCAGAAGATGTCGCAAGCGCCTGCTTCACAACATTTCCAACAAACTCTTTGAACTCATCATTTTTCGCCACGAAATCTGTCTCTGAGTTAACCTCTACGATCGCTGCCTTCTTATCATCAACAACATCGGCCATAACGATACCTTCTGCTGCGATCCTTCCAGCTTTCTTAACTGCCTTCGCCTCGCCGTTCTTTCTTAAGAACTCTACGGCCTCGTCCATATTGCCGTTTGTCTCGTTAAGAGCCTTCTTACAGTCCATCATACCTGCACCTGTCATCTCTCTTAACTCTTTTACCATACTAGCTGTAATTGCCATCTTTCTTTCCTCCTAAAATCGTTTCTTACTCCTCTACAGCCTCTGTTTCCTCTGCTGCTTCCTCATAATATGCCTCATCGTCACCTGTCATTCCCTGATTAGCCTCCACGACTGCATCAGCCATCTTAGAAACGATAAGCTTAACCGCACGGATTGCATCATCATTGCCCGGGATTACATAATCAAGCTCCTCCGGGTCACAGTTGGTATCAGCAATACCAATAAGAGTAATTCCAAGAGAATGCGCCTCCTGCACACAGATTCTCTCCTTCTTAGGATCAACTACAAAGATAGCGTCCGGAATCTTCTTCATATCTTTGATTCCGCCAAGGTTCTTCTCAAGCTTCTCCCATTCTTTCTTAAGCTGGATAACTTCTTTCTTGGGAAGAACGTCAAATGTTCCGTCCTCAGACATTCTCTCGATGTCTTTAAGACGTGCGATTCTGCTCTTAATTGTCTTAAAGTTGGTCAGCATGCCGCCTAACCATCTCTCATTTACAAAATACATCCCACAACGCTCAGCCTCAGTCTTAATAGCATCCTGCGCCTGTTTCTTTGTCCCTACAAACAAGATTGTGCCGCCTTCTGCCGCAACATCAGCCACTGCCTGATATGCCTCGTCAACTTTTCCTACAGACTTCTGCAGGTCGATGATATAGATACCATTTCTCTCTGTGTAAATGTACGGAGCCATCTTAGGATTCCATCTTCTTGTCTGATGTCCAAAATGAACACCTGCTTCTAAAAGTTGTTTCATTGAAATAACGCTCATATTATTTCCCTCCATTGGTTTTTACTTCCGCATATGTATAAGCCGTTGAAACTAGTCTAAACAAGAGCCAGCACCCTCTCGGGCAAACGTATGCGTGTTTATTGTAACAGTACTATGATAGCATAGACATTCATTGATTTCAAGACTTTTTAGACAAAACCTTCTGACAAAATGCTGACATAGTTACTGTTCTCTCTCATGCCATTCGCAAAGGCTCTTACAGCGCCCTCTCGCTGCTTCGAAGCTAACTTTGCTCATAAACTGGCATTCCTTTCGTCAGCGCAAATGGAGAAAGCAGCATGCAAGCATGTAATTATCTCCATATTGGCTGACGAGTGAACTGTAACCTGACATAAAAAAGCAGGCCGCCGCCGACCTGCTCCTTTAATCCATATTAACAACAAACAACGATAATCATCATTGCCTACCAGTACCTCCTTACAGCCAGTACGGTACGATAATTCGCTGGTGATGAAATCTTAATACCGCCTCTTGGATACGGTGCACTGTTAGATGCATGCACAATCTTATTATTTCCTATATAAATAGCTACATGACCGCTGTAACAAATAACATCACCCGGCTTTCTGTCCGCATAGCTTACAGATTTACCGCTTCGTCGGATTGCACCGGATGTCCGAGGTGTAGAAATACCGAATTTCCTATGTATCTGCTGAACAAATCCCGAGCAATCAATACCATTAGTCAGGCTGCTTCCGCCATATACATACTTATTTCCGATATAGTTACATCCCATATCCGCAATCCGCTGCCCTAACGAAGCATTACTTGGCTTTGAATCTGTATCATCCTGCTTGTCATTGCCGTCCTGTTTATCTTCATCATTCTGCTTATTACCGCTATCTTGTTTATTTTCATCATTCTGTTTTGTGTCGTTGCTTTGCTTATCTCCGTCATCCTGTCTGTCATCGTTCTGTTCTTGATCATGCTTTTCATCATCTTTATTATCATTGCTTGATGATTCCGTTGGTTTCGATTCAGAAGCGCCTCCTTCATCATCGGAAATATCTGATGAATCTGAGACAGACTGATCATTAGACTGCTCGCTATCTTCTGCCTGCGCCCGACGTTCGGCTTCTGCAGCCGCTGCTGCTTCCTGTTCTTCTCTTGCGGCTGCTTCTGCAGCCTCCGCTGCTGCCTGCTGCTCTCTTGCCGCTGCTTCCGCAGCCTCTGCCGCCCGTTGTTCTTCTTCAATACGCCTCAGCTCTGCTGCCGCTGCTTCCTTCGCCTGCACAAGCTGGCTATCAAAGTCTTTAATCTGGCTCCTCATCTGTGTTAACGTAGTCTCAAGATTCTCTTTTTGCACAACCATCTCCTCTGACAAAGCCTGCATTTCTGCCTGACCTTCTTCCAGATTTTCTTTTAGCTCTGCAACTTCGTTCTTAGTTTCTACATACTTATTAAGCATCTTGCGGTCATAATCATGTACTTTCTGTATGTACTCAGCCTTGCTCACCAGTTCCGAATAAGACTTAACGTCAACAAGCGTGGATAATAGCCCCTCATCTCCCTCTTCATACATATATTTAATGCGGAGCTTCATATCCTCATACTGTTGCTTCTCTTTTGCCTCCGCATCCTTAAGGTCAATCTCTGCTTCACCGATTCTCTTTTCTTGTGTCTCCATATCCTTCTGTAATGCATCATAATCCACAAGAAGTCCAACCAGCTCATTATTAACACTATTTGCCTGTGCCTGCGCCTCGCTTTTTTTCTGTTCAAGCGCTTCTACCTGTGCCTCTGCCTGCGCCTGAGCCTCATTTTTTTTCTGTTCGTACGCCTCTGACTGCGTCCCTGTTTCCGTTTCTGAGGCTGTCTGTGTTTCTGCTCCCGTCTGTGTTTCCGCTTCTGCCTGACTTTTCTTTTGTTCAAGCGATTCTGCATCGTCTTGAGGTGTAGCCAGAACAGGTGTTACAACTAAAGAACTCATCACAACTGTTGTGATGAGCGTCTGTAATAAACGTCTTTTCATATCCTCACCCATCCTATTAATTATACTGTTATCTTGTTATACGCCCCCGCATACTCAAAATTAGGATACTACATTTTTTTACCTTTTTCAATGTTTTTACCTGAATTTCCAAAAAATTCAAAAATAGGCAACAGTTTAGCAATATAAATAACGGGCGGTAAAAATACCGCCCCACCTGCTGTTACACAGCCAAAATCCACGCTCTTAACAGTCTCTATATTATATTAACCTACCAATATCTTCTATACCATGCGGCACCGCCACGTACGCTGGAAACACTGGAAATTTTTACAACATCTCCTGTCCGGGGCGCATGTATCATCTTGCCGCCGCCAATATAGATGCCAACATGCCCTGCATAACACACAACATCGCCTGCCTGAGGACTGGAAACACTTTTACCTCCGCTTCCCTGAGAACCCGAAGAATGCGAAAGGCTAATACCTGCCGCTCGATGACAATACATTACAAGACCGGAACAATCAAACCCTGACGGACTGGAACCCGAATATACATACGGCACGCCAAGCTGTCCATAAGCTGCACTGACAATAGCACTTGCCGCAGCAGCGCCGCCGCTTGACGAGCTATCATCACCACTGCTCCCCTTATTATCATTCGAATCATTCTTGCTGCTTCCTTTATTATCATCTGTATCATTCTTACTATCTGATCTCTTGTCATTATCAGAAGTTCCGCTATCAGAAATTCCGCTGTCAGTATTTCCACTATTGGCAGAACCGGCATCATCGTTACTGCCGTCATCCGTCTTATCGCTGGCAGAACCGTTATCCTGAGCCGCTTTTTCTGCCGCTTTACGCTCCTCTGCCTCACGGCGCGCTCTTTCCTCTTCCTCCGCCTTACGTGCAGCTTCTGCAACAGCCTCCTGAAGCTGTACATCCAAGTCGGCAACTTCCGCACGCTTTGAGACGATCATTTCATTCAAATCATCTTCCTGTGCTTCATACTCTGTCTGTAGGCCTTCCATATCCTTTTTTTCTTTTTCAAGCTTTGTCTTGAGATTGGAAACCTTTTCCTTTGTCTCAATATATTCGTTCAGCTTTTCTCTGTCATATGCATGAACCTTCTGAACATACTCCGCCTTATTCATCAGATCAGAAAAATCTTTCGCATTCATAAGCGCTTCAAGTGCACTGGCATCTCCCTGCTCATACATATATCTGATCCGAAGCTTCATATCTTCATACTGCTGTTTCTCCACTTTTTTTGCATCACCAAGCTCAACCGTCACCGTATCAATCTTTTGACCGGTCTTAACCAGATTCCTCTCAAGCTTGTCTATATTCCCCACAATTTTTGTAAGTTCAGCCTTCAAAGAGTTTACTTCTCCCTCTGCAGACTCTTTACTTTTCTTCAATTGATCTACCGTAGGGGCTGCCGATACAGGCATAACAATCAATGACCCTGCCAATACAGCGGTCAATACCCTTGTCCCAAATCTTTTCATTATAAATCATCCTCAAAATATGTATTCTATGGACGCAAAACACCCATATTTAGTATGATTATACCCCCTTCTCTCTATTTTTGCAATATATTATCAGTCATTTTTTTGGATTTTTCTATTTTCTATTTTTCTGTAAATCTAATTACAGATATAAAAATCGGTGCAGAAATGTTCTTATCAATTATCATTTGACAGTCTGGCTTTTGAGAATATATACTTTAGAAAAAATACTGAAAGAGGGATATTATGACAAATTCAGAAGCCGCAAGAATGTTTAAGGCATTTTGCGATGAAAAACGTCTGGATATTCTTGCTCAACTGAGAGAAGGAGAATTTTGTGCAACAGAGCTGTGCGAAAAGCTGAATATTGGGCAGTCTACATTATCTCACCACATGAAGATCTTATATGACTCGGGAATTGTAGACATGAGAAAGAAAGGCACTTTTGTATATTATTCGATCAGCGAAACGGGAAGCCGTCAAATAAAGAGTGTTTTAGATGCAATTATGAAAGTCAGAGGATATCAAGAGGTAAAATAGAATGAGCATGACGAAAGACGAAATACTTGAACAATTCGAAGAGGGGTATGACTGTGCCCAAGTCGTATTTCATTATTGGGCAGAAAGACTTGGATTGGATGGAAAAACTGCTTACAAGATATCTACCGGATTCGGAGCAGGAATGCTTCAAGGCGAAACCTGCGGTGCGGTCATCGGTGCATATATGGCGCTCGGTCTTAAATACGGCGCCTGCGAAGAAGGACGAACGGGCGAAGAGCAGCGGGTTGCAGCAATTATTAAAGATGTGCAGTTTAGGGACAAGCTATTGGAAAAATATTCTTCAACAATGTGTAAAGAACTTTTAAATGCAGATTTTTCAACGTCTGAAGGAGCAAAAAAGATACGCCAACAAAAGCTTATGACCACATTCTGCCCAAAACTCGTAGCAGACGTACTAGACATACTCGATGAAATTATGTAATAAAAGTCCAATAGGCAATATTGATATATGTTATATACATATCATAATTATCTATTGGATTTTTTTATTAATTTGGATTAATATCAATACATCAATATATATTGATGTATTGATGTATGAAACACGATTCAGAATTAGGAATTCCCAAAAAATCATCTACATTTACAGGAGGAAGTTATGAAGAAACTAGTATTAATACTCGCATTCACCTTGACATTGGGACTTATCGGATGCAGCGGAACGGACCAGAATGACAATACGAACACAACACCGGCAGAAACCGAAGAGACCGAAAAGTTCGAAGAAACCGGCACAGAATCGGATGCAAAATCTTTTGCCATAGATGAAACAGCAAAAACGATTACTGTTCCGGCTGTTGCTACCGGTCAGGCCGAGTCATCTATTCATGTACTGGTAAGTCAAGACGGCAGCAATGCAGCGCAGTCCTTTTTTACAACTGATGTAACTACACAGGATTTTTATGACGCTCTGCTTAAGTTAAATGCTGTTCCGGGCAATAACATTTCTTTGGACGCAAAGTCCGGAACGATTCTCGGAAGCGGGCTTGATGTTAAAATCGTAATTGGTAATCAGGAATATGATTGTTATGATCTGATCACCGCATCAGAAAAAAGGGATATGGATGCCAGATTCGGCGGAAATATCGCAGTCAATCAGGAGCTGGCTACCGGCTGCCTGCTCTGTACAGAGAGCTGCCCGGCAGGTATTTCCAGCGACGCAGCATATGAATTCTGTGAGAAAATGGACTTTTTACCTTCTGATGCGATGCCAGAAAAAGGGACAGAAGTTACCTTTGTCTTTACAGTAGACGATACATCAATGGTTGTTGATGAAGCTGCAGGCAAGATTTCCATGAACGCGATTTCCACAGGATATTCCGAATCCACCATCCATGCAATTGTGAATGAAAAGGGCGGAAATGCTGATAAAACATTATTTACAACACCAGCTTCCACAAAAGATTTTTATGATGCTCTGAAACAACTGAAAGCCAAAGACGGCAACAACATCGCACTTGATGACGCAGACGGTACGATTGAGGGAACAACTTTAGATGTAAATGTTGAGATTGGTACAGAAAACTGTTCATTTGCAGATTTGTTTACAGCTTCTGAAGAACGCAAGATGGAGATGCGGTTTGGCGGAAATATCGATGTGAACCAGAAATTAGCTACCGGATGCGTTATGTGTCTTGAAAGCTGTCCGGCAGGTATTACAAGCAATGCAGCGTATCAGTATCAGGAAAAAATTACATTTGGTCCTTCTGATAAAATGCCGGAAATAGGAAAGCATGTAATCGTAACATTTACAGTTGCAAAATAATCGGTAACATTATAGATACACTCTACGTTGAGCAGCCAGTTTCATGTGAACTGGCTGCTTTTGAATAATTGCAAATTACTGTATATCCAGATTCGTATACCCCATCAGACTGACATCTACCTCTCTTGCAGCTTCGCGCCCTTCCCTGATTGCCCATACAACAAGCGACTGTCCCCGATGCATATCTCCCGCGGTGAATACATTCCTGACATTTGTACGATACTCTCCTTCCGGCGTTGCTACATTGGTTCGTGCGTTCACCGACACGCCGAAAGCTTCTGTTACATACTCTTCGCTTCCAAGGAATCCCGCCGCAATTAAAACGAGATCAACGTCCACCGTATACTCGCTTCCGGCTATCTCCGCCATTATCGTGCGTCCGGTCTTCTCATCTTTTTTGGGTTCAAGCTTTACAAGCGTCGCCTTGCAGACATGATTATTCTTATCCTTGTGAAATTCCTTTACCGTCGTCTGATACACTCTCGGATCGGCCCCGAACACAGCCACCGCCTCTTCCTGGCCGTAATCAGTCTTGCATACTCTCGGCCACTCCGGCCACGGATTCATTTCCGTTCTCTCATCCGGCGCTTTCGGCATCATCTCAAGCTGAAGCACGGATTTCGCACCGTGCCGCATGGAAGTACCCACGCAGTCATTTCCCGTATCTCCGCCGCCGATGACCATCACTTTTTTTCCTTTTGCGGAAATGTAAGCGCCGTCCTTCAATTTCATATCATTCGCCCATAGAGCCTTTGTAGTAGATTTTAAGAAATCCACCGCGAAGTAAATACCCTTCGCATCTCTCCCCACGGCATTGATATCCCTTGGCTTCGACGCGCCGCAGCATAAAATCACCCGGTCGAACTCCTTTATAATAGAAGAAACCTTTTTCTCCTTCCCCACATTGCAGTTTGTCTCAAAAGTAATTCCTTCTTCCTCCATAATCTTGATCTTACGGTCAATGATCTGCTTTTCCAGCTTCATATTGGGGATTCCGTAACGCAGAAGGCCGCCCGCCTTATCTTCCCGCTCGAATACAGTCACACTGTGCCCTCTCCGATTCAGAAGGTCCGCTGCTGCAAGACCGCTCGGTCCCGAACCAATGACTGCGACCTTCTTACCAGTACGCACCTTCACCGTCTTCGCGGCAGCATAGCCCTTCTCATAAGCATTTTCAATAATCCCATACTCATTGGCCTTGGTAGATACCGCATCTCCGTTTAGGCCGCAGGTACAGGCCGCCTCACAGAGAGCTGGGCACACCCTTGATGTAAATTCCGGGAAATTATTGGTCTTTTTAAGCCGGAGATATGCTTCCTCCCAGTTACCATGATAGATCAAATCATTCCACTCCGGCACAAGATTGTGCAAGGGACATCCGCTTGCCATACCCATGATCATCTGCCCTGACTGACAGAACGGCACGCCGCAGGACATGCAACGGGCGCCCTGACGCTCCTGCTCTTCTTTGGAGAGAGGTATGTGAAATTCCTGAAAGTGCCTGATTCTTGACTTCGGCGTCTCCGCACATTTATCCTGTCTTTCATAATCTATAAATCCTGTCGGTTTTCCCATCTCACTCACCCCCTAAAGCTTTCCTTCTTTAATCTCATAAAATGCTTCAATCTTCGCCTGTTCACTGCTCATGCCCTGTTCTTCCATCTGAAGGATTCTTGTCATCATCTTCTCGTAATCAACCGGAATGATCTTTTTAAACTTTGGCAGGTAATCGGTAAAACGTTCTAAAATCTTCTTTCCAACTTCTGAATTGGTATAAGCTACATGCTCCTCAATCATACCTTTCAGTTCATTGACATCATACTTAGAAGTCACTTTCTGAATCAGCACCATCTGTTTATTCACATTCTGGTAAAGGCTGCTGTCCATATCCAGCACATAGGCAACTCCTCCGCTCATTCCTGCCGCAAAGTTCTTCCCGGTTCTGCCAAGTATCACCACGCGCCCGCCTGTCATATATTCACATCCATGATCACCGACACCTTCTACTACCGCGGCTGCACCGGAATTGCGGACTGCAAACCGCTCGCCTGCGACGCCGTTGATGAATGCCTTACCACTGGTGGCTCCGTAGAGCGCTACATTTCCAATGATGATGTTCTCATCATGTTTGTACTTTACACCTCTCGGCGGATAGACGATCAGTTTCCCACCGGACAATCCCTTACCGAAGTAATCGTTGCTGTCTCCTATAAGTTCAAGCGTCAGACCTTTTGGAATAAACGCGCCGAAAGACTGCCCGCCTGCACCTTTGCATTTTACTACGTAACTGTCATCCTCAAGCCCTTCCGGATACCTCTTTGTAATCTCAGAACCAAAAATCGTGCCGAATGTCCGATTTATATTACTTACATCTACCTCAATGCTTCTCTTCTGCTTCTTATCAAGCGCCGGTAGAAGTTTCTTAACAAGAACTTTCTCATCCAACGTCTTCTCAAGTTCAAAATCGAATACCTTTTTCGGATTAAATATCATCGGCGTCTTCGTCCCCTCATACGGGTTGTACAAGATCTGGGATAAGTCCAGAGTCGCCGCACGTTCAGAAAGAGGCGCATCCTTCACTTTCAGAAGTTCTGTCCTTCCCACCAATTCATCGATAGTCCGTACACCAAGGTCCGCCATATATTCTCTTAAATTCTGTGCAATAAACCGCATAAAGTTCACTACGTACTCCGGCTTCCCTGTAAATCTCCTGCGGAGCTTCGGATTCTGGGTAGCCACGCCCACAGGACAGGTATCCAAGTTGCATACACGCATCATCACACAGCCCATAGTAACAAGAGGCGCCGTCGCAAATCCGAATTCTTCAGCCCCCAGAATAGCGGCAATTGCCACATCTCGCCCACTCATAAGCTTACCGTCCGTCTCAATCCTTACCCGTTCTCTCAGACCATTCTGAATCAGCGTCTGGTGGGTCTCCGCAAGCCCAAGCTCCCATGGAAGACCCGCATTGTGGATAGAGCTCTTCGGAGCAGCGCCTGTTCCCCCATCATATCCGGAGATCAGAATCAACCCGGCGCCTGCCTTTGCCACGCCTGCGGCCACTGTTCCTACGCCTGCTTCCGATACCAGCTTTACAGAAATCCTTGCATTTTTATTGGCATTTTTACAATCGTAGATAAGCTGTGCCAAATCCTCTATAGAATAAATATCATGATGCGGCGGCGGTGAGATCAGGCTCACTCCCGGCGTCGAATGTCTTGTCTTCGCAATCCACGGATACACTTTTCCGCCCGGAAGATGCCCGCCTTCACCGGGCTTTGCTCCCTGTGCCATCTTAATCTGAATCTCTTTGGCACTCACAAGGTATCTTGACGTCACGCCAAAACGTCCCGACGCGACCTGCTTAATCGCTGAACAGCGGTTACTGTCAAGCCGGTCAATCTCTTCCCCGCCTTCCCCGCTGTTGGATTTCCCATGCAGTTGATTCATTGCTATTGCCAGCGTCTCATGAGCCTCTTTGGAGATAGAACCATAGGACATAGCGCCCGTCTTAAACCTTGTTACAATAGAATCTACGCTTTCAACCTCCTCAATCGGGACTCCTTTCTTCGGATAATTGAAATCAAGCTGACCTCTCAGGTTAATATGTGCTCCCTCTTCATTCACCATCTTTGTATACTGCTTGAACAGTTCATAATCCCCCCGCCTCGTTGCCTGTTGGAGCATATGAATCGTCTGCGGATTATATAGATGTCTCTCTCCGCCGCTCTTCGACTTATGCTGCCCCACACTGTTAAGAGAAAGGTCAACCTCCAACCCTAATGGGTCAAAGGCCTCAGAATGTCTCGCCACATAGTCCTCGGCGATTTCCTCAATTCCGATTCCGCCCACACAGCTTACCGTATCGGTAAAATATCTTTGTATAAATGCTTCCTTAAGCCCAATCGCCTCGAATATCTTCGCTCCCTGATAAGACTGGATAGTAGAAATCCCCATCTTAGAAGCAATCTTTACGATTCCGCCAAGAACTGCACGATTATAATCATCAACTGCAGCATAAAAATCCTTGTGAAGCATATTGGTGTCAATCAGCTGCCGGATCGTCTCATGGGCAAGATACGGATTCACTGCACAGGCGCCATAGCCCAGAAGCGTTGCAAAGTGATGTACCTCTCTCGGCTCTCCGGTTTCCAGAATAATTGCAACAGAAGTTCTCTTCTTCGTGCGCACAAGATGCTGCTGCAATCCTGACAGTGCCAGTAATGACGGCATCGCAACATGATATTCATCCACGCCTCTGTCAGAAAGGATAAGAATATTCGCTCCGCTCCTTATAGCACGATCAACCTCTACAAACAGATAATCAATCGCCTTCTCAAGACCTGAATTTTTATAATAAACGATTGGGATCTCTGCAACTTGGAATCCTTCCGCTTTCATATTCTTAATCTTCAACAGATCCGTATTCGTAAGAATCGGGTTGTCAACTTTCAGCATCTTACAGTTTTCAGCTCTTTCTTCCAGAAGGTTCCCGTCTTCACCGATATAAACTGTAGCAGAAGTGACAATCTCCTCACGGATCGCATCAATCGGAGGATTCGTAACCTGTGCAAATAATTGTTTGAAATAGCCGAACAGGTTCTGATGCTCACCGGAAAGAACCGCCAGAGGCGCATCAATTCCCATAGCTGCTGTTCCCTCATTTCCATTTAACGCCATATTTAATATGGAAGATTTCACCTCTTCATAAGAATAGCCAAATGCTTTCTGCAGTCTCTTACATTCCTCCTTTGAATAGGACGGAACTCTCTTATTCGGGATTTTTAAGTTCTTTAGCTCTAACAGGTTGCTGTCCAGCCATTCGCCGTAAGGCTGACGATTTGCGTAGATTTCTTTCAGTCCCTCATCATCAATGACTTTTCCCTTAACAGTATCCACAAGCAGCATTTTTCCTGGATGAAGCCGTTCCTTCACTACAATCTTTGACGGATCGATATCCAGCACCCCCACCTCGGATGAAAGTATCAAGGTATCATCATCCGTGATATAATATCTGGAAGGACGAAGTCCATTTCTGTCAAGTACCGCTCCCATGCAATCGCCATCGCTGAACAGTATGGAGGCAGGTCCGTCCCACGGCTCCATCATCGTCGCATAATATTGATAAAAATCTTTCTTCTTCTGTGACAGATTCTTTGTATTCGCCCACGGCTCCGGTATAGCGATCATCACTGCCAGCGGAAGATCCATACCGCTCATAACCATGAATTCAATGGCATTGTCAAGCATTGCCGAATCAGAACCTGAGATATTGATTGCAGGAAGAACTTTATGAAGCTCACCCTTCAGATATTTAGACTCCATATTCTCTTCTCTCGCCTGCATCTTATCTGCATTTCCGCGGATCGTATTGATTTCCCCATTATGTACGATAAACCGATTCGGATGTGCTCTCTCCCAGCTTGGGTTCGTGTTGGTACTGAACCGGGAATGAACAAGTGCAATGGCAGAATCGTAATCCGGGCTCTGCAGATCCTCAAAGAAAGAACGAAGCTGCCCTACTAAAAACATCCCCTTATAAGCAATTGTCCGGCTTGAGAGGGATGCCACATAAGTATCGTCGCTGCTCTGTTCAAAGATACGACGCACCACATACAATCTCCGGTCAAAATCAATTCCTTTCTCTATTCTGTCCGGTCTCTCAATAAATCCCTGCATAATACAAGGCATACATTCCACTGCACGGCTTCCAAGCACTTCTGCTTTAACCGGAACCTCCCTCCAGCCGAGGAACTTCATCCCTTCCTTCTTTACGATGACTTCAAAAATCTTCTTCGCCTGATTTCTCTTAAGCTCATCCTGCGGGAAGAAAAACATACCCACGCCGTAATCTCTCTCCGAACCCAAAAAGATGCCGAGAGGTTTACAGACCTTAGAGAAGAATCTGTGAGAAATCTGTAATAAAATTCCAACACCGTCTCCAGTCTCACCTTCGGCATCTTTGCCAGCTCTGTGTTCTAAATTTTCAACAATCTTCAAGGCATTCGCCACTGTATCATGGGTTCTCTTACCCTTGACATTCACAATCGCGCCGATTCCGCAATTGTCATGCTCTAATTCCGGACGATAAAGTCCACAGCGGCGCCTCATTTCGCGCTCACTCATATCCAATATCCTTTCTGTTCCTAATGCAATGATACTACGGATTGCTCCGTATTCTCTTTATCAGTATCTTTACGAAATTACTATACTACTTTTTTACTCATTTGTAAACAATTACTTTTCTTAAAATTGTCAGATTATTTGATTATTTTGTATTTTTAACAAAAAAATCTGACAGCTTACATAGCCGCCAGATTCTCATTCTGCTCTTTCTTTTCTGTTTCGTCTGGTTTCTCTTCAATTCTCTGAATCAGTATATACATAGTTGAAGCTGCGCTGGCACATATGACAGTGATCATACCTATTCGCAACGGTTTCTCTGCCATCCACTCCATAGCCTTCATCTCTGTCAGCAATACCGACAGAATATTGGACGCTATATGGGCAAACACCGGAGCTTTCACCGACCCGTATTTCTCATATAGATAACAGAAGGTAAGGCCGAGTATAAAGCCGTATAACATTTGCACCATGTTTGCATGTAAAAACCCAAACACCACGGATGAATAGAGCGCCGCCGCCAAAAAAGAATTACCCTGCCGCAGCCTTCGAAACATCAATCCGCGAAAGACCAATTCCTCGCAAATCGGGATCAAAATCCCAAGACACAATATCTGCAGAGGAAGAGAAGCCGCATACAGATTATTCATGGCATCCTCATATCCCTCGCTTGCCGACATAAGCCCGCCGATTTCGATCAGATTGTTAAGCCCTAATGTCATAGCCACCGTCATAATAAAAATAGCGCCATATTTCCAGAGAGCTGCCTTCTTGTTGGGCACAAATCCTGCAATCTTCTCTCGGATCGTATCTTTGTGGAACATAACCATCAGAATCGGAATTGTCAAAAACGCAGTAATCCCTTCCAGAGGCGTTGTATATTTCAGCATTTCCTCTGCCGCCTCTGTTGCTAATTCTGCTGATTTAGACATATCCAGCATATTTTGGTAGATAACATCCCACACTTGCGACATATTTTGCACCGCATTTATATCCACACCGCTTTTTTTCAAGATCGTAAAACTTTCAAAAAGCATCATCGCCAGCATGGACACTCCCATACCGATCCCCCACTTGACAAGCACAGGCCCCCAGATGCGAAGAAAGCGGTTCTCCGGCTTTTTAACAGGACCGGAGTTCATCGTATAATGATATTGCTGTTGTTCCATAGTACTCCTCACATTTCGTATTCACTTATCACATACTCCATTGTACTTCCTGTTACCACAACATGCAATTAAAAAAGTATAAATTAATTTATATCTGTCGACAGATTATAGCCTCACCGGGATGACATCCACATCCAGCCCCCAGAGAAATTTGTCCAAATCCTTGTAGGATAAAAATACAGTTGCCGTATTATCAAGAGGATGAATTCCCAGGCTCTTACACTTACTTAAACTTTTGTCAATAAAAAACTCTACTGCATGGTCTGTATCATTCATAAGACCGAAAGGTGTGACGCTGCCCTGTTTCAGCCCCAGATATTTTTCCAGTCTCTCCTCAGATGCAAAGCTTAAATTACCGGCTCCAAGTTTTTTACTGAGAGACTTCAGATCTATCTTCGTATGCTCATCTGCCGTCACAAGGAAATGTCTCTTACCCTTAGAGTCTCGCAGGAAAAGATTCTTGCACAGAGTTCCCTTCTTCGTAAGCCCGAGCCTGTCCATGTCCTCCATCGTATATACCGGCTCATGCTCTACTACCTCATATTTTATCTTCATCTTGTCCAACGCTTCATACACTTTCTTTTTTGCATCTTCCATAACATTAATCTCCTTCCAAAAGAATCTTTTTTATTATATTTCATGGTATAGAAAAAGTAAAGCAATTTATAGCAATTCCTCCACCGCCGCTTCATACTTTTCCAGCCGTTCTGCCTTACGGATTTTCTTCAGTACCTTTTCCTTTTCCGGAAAGGATTTCCCAAGATAGCACCAGATTTCCTTCATCTTGAACAGGACATTCTTATCTCCCATGCCAAGCGCCCGATAATCCTCATAAAGCCGATCATGAAACCGCCTAAGCTTTTCGATATCCAAAAATCCCTCTTCGCCTTCCTCACTCTTCCTCTCTCTCCGCCTGATCTGTCCTAAAAGGTCAGGCCTCTCAAGAATCCCCCTCCCCAGCATAAATGTATGAACATCCGGAAAACTGCGCTCAATCTCTTCATACTTTTCTGCACTGAAAATCTCCCCGTTATAGCATACCCGGCTTTTACTGTTCTCCGCACCGTAAGCAAACATCTCTAAGTTCGGCATATTCTTGTAAAAATCCTTCTGCACCCTCGGGTGAATGATAAGTTCCTCAAGAGGATACTGATTATAAATCTCCAGAATACGAAAAAATTCCTCCGACTCATCCCTTCCAAGACGGGTTTTTATAGAAAGTTTCACATCAGTATTACTGATTCCTTCAAACACCTCGTCAAGAAAATAATCAAGCTCCTCTGGAAATGCAAGAAAACCTGCCCCTCTCCCTTTCGATACAACTGTTTTTGACGGACAACCCATATTCAGATTAACCTCTTTGTATCCGTACACCCGAAGCTTTTCGATTGTTTTCAGGCATTCGTCGGCATGATTGCTCATGATCTGCGGAACCAGATACAGCCCTTCATTATTTTCTGGCAGAATCTCTCTTTTTTCCTTTGCACTAAACCCTTTTTTGCTGTGAGGCACTAAAAAGGGTGTGAAATATTTGTCCATAGGATAAAAATACCTATGGTACGCATTGCGGAATATGTAAGTTGTAATTCCCTCTAACGGGGCGAGGTAATACCTGTTCATATCGTCGTCTCTCCTCTTCCGTGCAAGCATACGACATTAAAAAAATCACGAAGAATATCTGACTTTGATTCATCATTGTTAAAACAGCAAACGGCATCAGCTCATTTGCTAATGCCGCTAATAAATATCGTATTATTAATTATGCAACTGCAAAGAATGGCTTATACTGTTCATTCCCTGTCTGCTCCATCTGCTTCTGCTGCGTATCCGCCGCTGTCACTGTTCTGGTTGTGCCGCCAGACACATATACCTTACCGCACTCCGGGCAAATGTCTGTGTGAATAGTCACATTCTGACTTACGACCTTACGGTCTTCTCTCTCCGCCTTCGCTTGTTCTCTCACGACATGCTCCATCTCATGCCCTTTCACAGCCGAAGCCGCCTGCTCCGGCGCGATATGAGCTGCCGTCTTAAAAGATACTCCCGGATCATCGGATCCATCCTGATACTTGCGCTGTTCACAAGTCTGGCATTCGCCTTCCTTGGCAGCCTTCATGACGCCTTCTATCCCCGACTCGTTGCCTTTCCATCCTGCTACGGCCTGCTCACTTTCAACTCCCGGCTTTACGCCTTGTAATACAGCCTGATTGCCCTGCGCCGCCTGTTCTCCCTGTACAGCCTGCTTACCTTCCTGTGTCGGATCATACTGCTGTATACGCATACGAACTGCCATCTCAACCGGATCGGCTCCCTTGCGCATAAATGGAAGCATACGTCCAATTCCGCTGCTAGTCTCATTCGACACAGCCGGAACCGGATCTACTGGTTCTACCGGCACACCCGGATTCGCTGCACGGGTTACCGCAACAACACTGCCCGTCCTGCCTGCTGCCTGTGTCTGCTCTGCTTTTCCTGCCGTCTCCACCTGACCAGCCTGAGCTGCTGCACTGGGCGCTGCATTTCTATACTGATAATTGTTATAATAAATGCCTGTTGCATAAATACCGCCTATCAATCTCATCACCTCCGCGAAGTCTTGCCTTATAAATTATAACTCATATTTCTTTTATTATAAAATTGCTGGGTTTAAAATATTTCTCCCGATATCATTATAATATTGGCATGCGGAAAAATCAATGAAAAAATCTCAGAGGCAGCTCTTTATTTTAACATCTCCAATATCTCTTCCTTCGACTTCGCGCCACTTTCGCGCCTTGCCAGTTCTCCGTCCTTAAACACCATCAACGTAGGGATCGACAATACTTTATATTTTCTTGCAAGCTCCGGCTCAGCATCCACATCTACTTTGCAGATTCTGGCGTCTGTGATCTCCTCTGCTATCTCCTCAATCACCGGACCGATCATCTGACACGGCCCGCACCATGCAGCCCAGAAATCTACCAATACCGGAACTTTTGAATCAAGCACTTCCTCATTAAAATTGTCCTTCGTCAAATGTAATACACTCATATCTATCTTCCTTTCATTCTGTAAATATCAGGGCAAGCTCGGCTCGCCCTGTCAACTGATACTGAACTTAGTATATCCCATTTTGCAAAAATTAGCAATCTCCTGAGTCCGCAATCGCCAGCCGTCTCTGAATAATAAGCTCTACTTTTGAAGAATCAGTATCTACAACCGTTACCTCTTGCGTCTGGGACAGCAATACCGCCAAAGACAATCCCACATATCCGGCGCCGATAATTGTAATCTTCATCCTTATCACTTCCCCACAAATCTTTTGATGTCCTTAAACCGTTGATTCAGCGATAAGAGCAGCGCAAGTCTCCTGCGCACTCTTCTCAGCGTGTATTTCAGCTGATCCCTGTCCAGTCTCCTTTCATTTGCCTTATAAAATAAAAATTCTTCCGCTGAAATTGTCTTTATCAGTTCTAAATCCGTATACATCCACTCTTCTTCCATATCCTCTTTCCGGCACTGTGACAATCCAAGATTAGAAAGACCTTCTTCTTGAAGAAATTGGTATAGCTCTTTATACGCCTCAAATGATGTCTGTATATTTAACGCCCGAAACATTCCTTTTGCCGCCTTATTGCAAAAGCTCTTTTTAACATACGGAAAATCCGGCTCTTTTTCAAGCTCCTGTAACGCGCATATATAAGACTGGTACGGACAGAAGATTGTCTCAGAAGATTTTCCTGTAAGACTATCTGCATGATTCATCCTGTAAAATGCAAGATACTTTTCAGCAATGGTAATCCTATCCGCCAGATATAACGCTTTCATCACAAATGCCGTATCATTCCCCTGACGTATCTCCTGAAACCGCAGATTATGATCCATAAGAAATTTTCGGTTAAACATCTTATTCCAGACAACATTCGACGCAAAACTAAAGAGCGCTTCATGTATATCATATTTATTAAACGGATCTTTATGCGGGATCAACGCTGTTTTTAAATAACCGTCTGTTTCATACACTTTACTGTCATTCGTGAATTCACATACTCCGCACACACAGATATCCGCCTGCTTTTTCTGCATTTTCAAATACATAAGTTCTAATGCTTTTCTGTCGAACTTATCGTCTGCATCCCAGAAAACAATATATTTCCCCTTCGCCCTCAACAGTCCTCTGTTCCTTGCCGCGCCGGCATTCAGATTCGACTGCTCTAACAGGATAATTCTTGAATCCCGCTTCATATAGCTTTTAATAATATCACAGGAATTATCCACGGAGCCGTCATTCACACAGATAACCTCTATCTCCTTAAAACTCTGTTCAATAACAGATTCTAGCATCTGACCTATATATTTTCCTGCATTGTAGACGGGTATCACTACAGATATTTTATTGTATTTTTTGTCGTTCTTTTTCATCCATTCCACACTTTCTTTTGACGTTAATATATAAGTGAACATTGCACTTCCGTGAATTCTTCCTTCGCTGGTAAAACTTTGCCAGCCTCGTTACAAAAAGCGTATCATCTTTCGATACTGCTCATATTCCGTTTTATCATAAAAATATTCCTTCTTGTGCCCTGTGATCCCAAGTTCCCGGAACCACCGTTTCTTTAACATCTTATACAACTCTTTCTTTTTCTCTCCTTGTATGGTGTTCAGATTCCATAAGGAAAAATGAAGCGCGTAATTAATAAAGTCTTGTTCCAGTTCATAATACAGACCATATCTTACCAGATTTTCCCGAAAAGCCGTCAGCGCTTTATAAAAACATTGCCATGATTGTTCTCTTGTATTGGAAAGTGATTCCGGGTTGCCTCTGCGCTGATGCGCCAATATTTTTTCTTCTGTCTCGATTCGCTCTGCCAGCACAATCGCTGTAAAGACGAACAAAAGATCATTGGATGTTCGTTGTTCCTGAAATTTAAGATGGTATTTTTGAACAAATGCTCTCTCAAACAGTTTATCCCATGTCCATCCTACAAAGACCTTGAATACATTTTCCGTAAATGTCTGGTAATTCATAGGGCGGTATGGCGGCAACGCCTGTTTCCTGATAGCCCAGCTTACCTGATGAAATTCTCCCAAATCTTCTCTGTACTGATCGGAACCAAATACAAGGATCTGGGCGTTCTGTTCTTTCGCTTTCCTGTATGCCTGTTCAAGCATATCCTGCTCAAAGAAATCATCCGCATCCAAAAACGAAAGATATTCGCCCTCTGCCTGTGCTGACCCAGTATTTCTTGCCGCGCCGGCGCCTGCATTTTTCTGGCAGATCACTCTTACTCTTTCATCCTTCTTCGCATATCTTTCAAGAATCTCAAGAGACCTGTCCGCCGAGCCGTCGTCCACGCAGATGATCTCTATTTCCCTTAACGTCTGCCCCGTGATACTGTCCATACACTGTTCCAGATGCTTTTCCCCATTATAGACAGGAACGATCACAGACACTTTCAAATCTTCTGTCTTTTGTTTTTCATTTTTCAACCCTTCCATCCTCCAGCTATTTTCTTTAATTTTATCGGCAGGCTTAAAAGCAGCCTTCCGAGCCGAAATGATTTTGAACGGCGAATCTGTGCAATCTCATTTTTCAGCTTTTGATTCTGTATTTCCAGTTCGTTGATACGCGCAAATACTTTTTCGTCCACACTTTTAGGGTATACCCGGCCAAAATAATATTTTTCCGGATTTTCCGTCATACTTTGGATATGGTTCCACGCCATTTCAGAAAATACCTCCTTCTTAATCTCTCCAAGCGCCATCCCGCGCTTTAGCTCTCTACTGAATCTATGGACGTATTCTTCCCTGTATTCGTCTCCGATCCTCCATAATGTCCCCATATAATTATGGTATTTTTTAAACCAATACATATATTTGAAACGCTCCCACACTTCCGGTTTCTTTATCAGCATGCTCCGGATATGGTCATATTCTATATTGATACAATAGACCTTCTCCCTGCTGTTAACCGAAGAACCCGGATTATCCCGACGGTTTCTGTAATAAGGCTTATCTATGATCATCGCCCGTCCGCCATAGACAAATGTCTGAATCCAGAACCCATTGTCCTGAAAAGAAGCTCCCGGCGTCTCATTGTGCCGGATCTGATACTTTTCTAAAAAATCCCGTCTGTAGATACCGCTCCATGTATTCATGATATACCGCAGCGTTTCCGGATTTTTACTAGGATTGAAGACTTTATTATAATCCTGCGGCTTTGGCGAAAGATGGTTATAATAAAATTCCCGCTCCCCGTCTTCCCCTGTTGTAAACCTGTAAAAGTCCGCTTTCACAAAATCAAGCTTATATTTTTCAGCTTTCTCATAAAGCTTTAGATACATATCAAGAGCAATATAATCATCCGGCTCCACAATTCCGACATACTTGCCTTTGGCCGTACTGATCCCCCGATTCACGGCGTATCCATACCCACGGTTTTTCTGGTCAAGCAATACGATTCTATTATCCTGCGCCTGAAAGCTTTTTATGATATCAAGAGACTGATCTGTGGAACCATCATTCACACAGATGATTTCCATGCTTTCCAGAGTCTGCCCTATAACGCTCTCCATACATTCTTTGAGATAATCCTGTACATTGTATATGGGGATTACGATTGATACTTTTGTCATGTATTTTCTCCTACTCCTGCAGTTTTTTCATGATCTTTCGAACTGTCCTTACCGGGAATCCTATAATCCTTGCAAGACGGTAAGTTTTGGATTTTTTAATTGAGGCCAATTCTTTATTCAAGTATTTGATTTCCAAGCCTCTGTCGTATTTTTCTTTGTAAGTGATCTGAAGCTTGCGGTTAATCTCGGATTTTTCGGCATATGTGTTCTGCAGCTTACGGTTTAACTCGCTTTTTTCCTTCTGTGCCTTTCCCAGTGCGGAAAAACTGTTAAAACCGGGCTGCACATAGAATCTGAAATCCAGCGCATCACTCTTATCCAACATATCAAACGCGCACTGCTCCTGCCACGTCAGATTACTGAAATATTTTCTTACATTGTACAGCGTCCCCTCAAGGATATCCATAACGGCTTCCCATGTCTCAGCATCAAAGTCTCTGTACAACTCCTTGTCTGCCAGAAATGAACGCATATTCAGAAATGCCTTGAAATAACCATAAACATGCCGCAGCCCCGAACACTCCGCCGCTTTCGTCATAATGGAATCATTATGAACCTGTCTTTTATAAAAGTTCTCCGGCATATATCCCACATTTTCCGCCGACAGATACGACCGGAACGTAAAGTCATTATCTTCATGAAGAATTCCTCTGCAAAATGAAGTTCGTGTATTCTCAAGAAATTGTCGTCTGAACATCTGCATTACAGCACTGGTTCTATACTCCTTTTCTTTTCGCATTCCAGCAAGCATTTTATAACCGGCACATTTTTCAGGATATTTCCCCTTTCTATGATAGTAATTCTGAAATTCTGGATATTCTTCTCTGACTTTATCATTGTCATAAACTGTATCCCCATTAAAAACCAGAATATCTAATTGTCTTTTACGGCTTGCCTCGTACAATCTTTCCAGCGCCTGCAGCTCTAACCAGTCATCACTGTCAAGAAACGCTATATATTCTCCCTGCGCTTTTCCCAGCCCTCTGTTTCTCGTCTCCGCAAGACCACAGTTCTTTTGCGCATAGACCGAAATCCTGTCATCCTTATCCGCATATTCTTTTAACAGTTTCAGGGAAGAATCCTCCGAACCGTCGTCTATACAGATTATTTCGATTTCTTTCAATGTCTGTCTAAGCACGCTGTCCAGGCACTTCTCAAGATATTTAACAGCATTATATACCGGAATGATCACAGACACTTTAGGTATCAGGCCAGAACTCCTTTCGCATACTGTGCGAATCACATGTTCCGTTGTATTATGTCCTGAGAATGAGGTTGCAAGCTTCCTGCATCTATTTCCGTATTCTTTGATTTCCTCACTAAATATCTTCAACTGTCTTGCCCGCGCTTCAAATGAATATTCCTTCTGAATAACCGGCCATAATTCCCTTGTCTTTTTCTTTACTGAAGCGTAATCATCAAAAATTTTATTTGTCTGTTCCACGAATTCTTTTTCATTGCGATAAGATAACACTGCATCCCCAAACATCTTGTATATGCCTTCCGAGTAATCGGAGATTACAGGCAGGCCGCAGGCGACAGCTTCTATAATTCGGGTGTTGACAAACCCATATAGTGCCATATCCTCATAATGGTCATCGACGGTAACCTTTGCATTCCTGTAAAGCTTCGGAAGTTCATCATTAGGAATATTTTCTGCCACAACATATTTTGCACTCTCAGGAAGAACCTTTTCCCAGTTTGCGCCCCAAATTTTCAAAGGGATGTTGTGAGTGATAGACCATACCACACTTTTTCGTTTCACATACCGGGAGTTTCCCACAAACACCCAGTCATACTCTTTTTCTTCTTTTTCCTCCGAATCCGGAAAAAATATCTCCGTATCTGCGCACACAGGAAGTATCCTGACCGGGACCTTAAGCCGTCTTTTTATCTTTTCAGCGTAGATTTCAGAACCAATACAAACCATGTCATAAGAATTATATTCCTCATCAGTGATTGTAGAGGGATGGCTTAAATTCCACATAATATGGACACAGTCCTTATTTTTTCTGACAGGGAAATACTCCTTATGTCCTCTGAGCACTACAACAACGTCTGCCGTATCGTTCCCATACCACTCATCATAAGATTCTATGAAAACACAAACGCCCAGCCTTTCCAGATATTTTTTCAGTGAATTGGAAAACGCATATTCCGACCAGAGCCTTTTCACCGGATCATTTGGAAACCCTGCCTTTATCACCCATATCTCTTTTCCGTCCGCAATTTTTCGTCTATCTTCCATGGCCTTTTTCATCCCTCATGCATTTAAATGTTGATTATCTCCCAGAATCATAACCGTCTTTCAGAAATTACAAAAAGGAGAGCGGAAACTCCGTTCTCCTTCATAAACCCATTTCGTTTATTTATTCCACAGGAACTACTTTGTTCTGCTCTTTATCATAATGAACTGTCTTTCCATCTTTGTCAATATATGGATGGCCTTCATTACTCCATCCAATCCATCCGTCACTGTAAAGAGACACATCGGCATATCCGATCATCATAGCGTCCCATGCTTCTTCCGCCGCTCTCCAACCGCTGCCGCAGAAGAATGACATATGCTTACCTGTATCGATTCCCTGATCTTTCCACATAGCCTCTAAGATTTCCTTACTTCTCATAGACTTATCCGGATTTCTGTAATAATACATAGAGCTGGAGTACCCGATTCCAGATTCAGAATGGATCGTTCCATCAATCCTTCCCATCAGGTCATGATAGCTGTACCCCGAATCCTCACCGTTCCATTCTTCAATCGTACGAGTATCGATAAGCTGGAAATTGGAATCATTCGCAAGCTTATCCTCAGCCTCGTCAATCGTATCAATCAAGTCAGGATTCTGCGGCTTGTCCGCTCCAAAGCTTACCTTTTCCGGCTTGATGATACCACTCTGCATCTCATAACCTTTTGCATTCCATCCTACCAGCCCCTCGCTCATTACATGAACATTTTCACAGCCAAGATATTTTAGGATGATCGCCATACGTGTCGTTGCCATAGGCTCATAACCTACAATGACAACGCAGCTGTCCTTTGTTACGCCCTTTGCCTCTGCAAGCGCGATCAGCTCTTCATCGGGAATCAGACGCCATTCGCTTCTGTAGTCCTCATCCTTCTCTTCTACATATACCTTCGGAGTTTCATACTCGTCTGTATTCACATGGACCGTTCCCGGAACATGTCCATCTTCATACCCGGATCCCGTCTCTTCATTATTCGTCTCATCACCCCATGATACGTCAAGCAGCACGATAGGAGCATCCTTAACGATATCTGCCGCCTGATCCCCAAGCTCTGCGCCGTCTACCACATGGTCAGCAATATTCTTTACAATCTCAGCAGGCATATACATATTATAATTTGCATAGCTCACAAGTGTCTGGGAACCGGAATTGATAAGATCTGCTGCATTAAAAGTAGAAATATTCTTGTAGCCGTTTTTCTCAAGGTATCCCTTTACAGCAGCCGCATCCTTTCCATTGGTATCATAGATAATGTAAGATTTTTCAGCGGTCATTGCATTCGCATCCAGTTCCTTCTGTATAGACTCCTCACGGGTCTTATTCTCCTTCTCGTTTGACTCATACTCACAATCTAACCACTGTGCGGAAATATTGACGGCATTCTCAAAATGACCGCCCTTCTCTGCTCCATCAAGCGCCCACCCCTGATAAGCGTCTGCAACTCTGGCATCTACAAGAACCGTATTTTCATCTGTATCCGTAATATAAGCCAGTACATCTTCTTCGGAAGCCTCGCCTGATGCAGATTCCTCTGAGGTTTTTTCCTCTGATGCCGTCTCTTCCTTCGGCTCATCCCCTGATGGAGCCTCTTCACTCTTTCCGCAGCCGCCAAATGCTAAAACAGCGGCCAACATAAGCATGATCACTGCTTTCCTTTTCATACTCGTATCCTCCTTGGTTTTTATAATAGTTTTTACCAATAATATTATATTTTATTATACAATTAGCGTCTAATCGTTTATTCAAATATATCCATCAGTATTATTTTTATTTTCAATATATGTTCCGACTATTTTTCCACCTCACCTACAACTGCCCATCTCCAGAACGACTGGTCATAATTCCACGTGTTCTCATACCCCGCCATCTCAAGCACAAGCTGCATATACGCAGAGCGGATTCCTCCTGTACAGTAGGCCACAATTTTATCACCTTTAGATATCCCTGCATCCTCCATCATCTTTTCAACATCAGCCTTTGACCGAAGACTCCCATTCTCCCGGAACAGGTCCGTGTAAGGCAGAAAGACTGCCCCCGGAAGATGACCGCCCTGTGCTTCATCATACTTTACAGCGCCTTTGTACTCATCCTCTGTACGTACGTCTATAATTTTATACGCATCATAATTATTCATCAGCTCTTCTGTCTCCATAACATGGGTTTTGTCAATGGAATCAATGACCACCTCCACTGGTTCTGGATCGGATGCGCCTTTCTGAGTCGGTACGCCTGCCTCCTTTGCAGCGCTGTACCCACCGTCCACCATCTTGACCTCCGTATATCCAGCAGCCGCAAGCTCCCACAAAACTCTTGCGTCATCTCCCCAGCCGTTAAGAGTCTCTCCTAAGAGAATCAGCTCTTTATTCTTATCCATACCAAGCTCGCCAAGCTTTTCTGAAAGTTCAGAAGGCTCTGGAATCTTTCCCCAGCCTTCGTCGCCCGCGGCACCATAGCTTTCACTGCAGGTTCCGATTTCCTGCCATGTTGTGGCAATGGCTCCTTCCAGCGTTTCCTTTTTTGCCTTGTCTGCACCCCGGCAATCTACCAGAATGACGTTCTCATCACCCGCATGTTCCTTTACATAATCGGCCGTCACAAGATATTTGCCCTCAAAAGAATCCTTTGACACCAGCTCTTCCTCCGGCACTCCCTTATTACCGCAGCCCTCCAAAAGAGAGGCCGCAAGCAAGATTGTTCCTATATACATCCCGAAATTCTTTATACTGTTTTTCATAACCTTATTCCCCATTACCGTCCTCATTATCCACTTCACAGCTTAAGCCGATTCTATGCTTCTTTGCCGAGAATTTCTTCTGTCATCTGAATCACCTTATCTACAAGCCCCGGACAATAATCAAGTAATTTTCCGCTGTCAAGAGCGCTTTTAAGCTCTTCCGGAACGGACAGGTCATACCCGATCAGTTCTTTGCACTCTACCGTGCCGAACTCCTCCGTAAACTTTTCTTTAAGCTGCTCCATCTTTGCAAGCATAATATCCTTTTGCCGCATAAGGCTGTCAGGATCACTATGACCATATTTCAAACCCAATGCCATCAAAGCGCCTGTATAGGCTCCGCAGACCGAGCCAAGCATCATCCCGCCGCCAAAGCCTGCTGCCACACGGTTTGCTTCATCTTCGCTGATCCCAAGCTTATCCGCAAAGTGCCTTAACACTACCTGTGAACAATCATAGCCTTTTATAAATTCCTCTGTAATCTGTTTTCTTTCCATATCCTTCTCCTTTTTATACTGTTAAGCTATGTATTTTATAAATCATTACGCCGTGCTTCCACCACAGCTTGAACCTTGTCCTGCCGTACAAGCGTAGCAATGTTTGTCAAAACAGATTTTTCTTTTCTTATACTGTTTTCCGGGCAGATCTTTAATATTCTCTCCCGTTATGACCGGCATATCCACCGCCTGATTAAAATCACAGTCATAAAGCTTTCCGTCCCATCCTACAGATAACTGGCTTCTGCACATCATGCCCGGCAATGCTCCCGGATTAAAGGCTCCATAAAGCTTTGTGAGATACCCTTCCATATTGCCGCTTCTCATAAGAAACGCGCCGAATCTGCCGATCGGATTATTCGTAATGGTAAATAAGTTATTAAATACTATGCCATATTCACTGCCCAGATGCTCTTTATATTCCTTTTCCTTCTCTTTTTGGAGGAGGTCTCTGCGCACCCTCCACATAAAGAAAAGAAACACGGTGAGCGTCACCATAATGGTAAGCGCGATTACTATGATAATCTGAGAGTTGCTGATCACGCGGTCTGCCTCGTCCATGATAGCCCCCTCGGATACAATGGACATCAGATACCATCCGTCCACACTCTCGATCGGCGTATAGGTATAGACATACTCTTTTTCCTGATCATGAAAAAGCACCGATCCGGACTCATTTCTGCCAAGTTCTTCTTTTAAGAAGGCTGCCTTTTCTCCGTTTTTTCCATCATCATCGAGCATCTCAAAAATATTATCCCCGACGCCGTCCTCTTCCCTGACAAAGGGGCGCATCAAAACATCCCCCTGCCGGTTTATAATGTACGCGTATCCCTGTCCCCCATAAAAAGAAAGGGTAAATTCCTCCGACACCCGATCGGACTCATATCCCTTCTGAAACAGGCCTCTTGCGCCGTCCGCAAACGTAAAACACTCATAATACCCGAACATCTTCGTATCCGTAAACAGGCCGGTATACGGCTCCCTGAGGCCGCTGCCTGAAAATTTCCGGTACTCTTCCAGTTCCGCCTCTTTCATGCGGTGTACTTCCTGGGATTTGCTGTTATAATATTCTCCCGTCTCAAGGTTCACTACCGTATAGAGCGCATCCACCTCCGCAAACACATCCAGTTTGCTCCGGATACTCTGCTGATCCCCGGAATCATGCCTTGAAAAATCATCCGCATAACTGTGGATTCTCTCCCGATCCCGCCTTACAAAACTGTCAAACGCCTGCTGCTGCTGATGGGTTACGGTCTCCACATTGGAAATAGTCTGGGACATCAGGCAATCACGTATGTAGTGCACATAAAAGTGCGCTCCTATCAGTACGCACACCACCGCCGCCACAAAAAGATACATCCATTTTTTATGGCTTTTCTTCTTTTTGTCCTCCTTCATTTTTCACACCTTTCTGTTTATTTATAACAAGGATGCGGCAGGC